>Ga0172362_10003948_pt1 | contig 12844 bp, 10 predicted proteins | sample LakKivs1_kivu2a2_FD_114534 | JGI IMG/M metagenome (GOLD analysis project Ga0172362, IMG submission 114534) | Sediment microbial communities from Lake Kivu, Rwanda - Sediment s1_kivu2a2 | ecosystem: Environmental > Aquatic > Freshwater > Lake > Sediment | place: Rwanda: Western Province, Lake...
CTGGACGAAATCTCCGGCACGGACGGCGCCTCGGTACATCAGCAGCAACTCTTTTCTTATCTCAAGGCCGAAAACTGGCCCTGGCGCATGAATATGACGGTCCAGAAAATCAACATAAACGAACTTCCCGACATTGCCCTTATGTGCCTTCACTACGGCTGCCGCCATATCGTCTCTCTGGGCTTTCTTCCGCATTATGAGTGGAACGATCCGAATAGGTTGCAGGAAGTCGCGGTTCATCCCGCGGAGATCGGACGGGTGCTGGAAAAGGTGCACTCGGCGATCGACAATCACAACTCTTACAATCACCATGGCTTCCGGGCCATGTTTACCATACGTTACCAGCCGATGTGTCACCTCAACCCGGAATTATGGAAGTATGTGGTTAATGCGCGGTATGTGCTCTATGATCCATGGGAATGGGATTACGGCACCGCCGGACTCAGCGATGATGCGCACTGGCAGTCCGCGTGTTCTCTGGGCGAGGGGGTCGCGATAAAAGAGGAGCCGTGTAAAAGCTGTTATCTCCATATGCACTGCGGCGGGTGGAACCGCACATACGCCGCGGGATTTAACGGAGCGGACCTGTTTCAACCGCCATTATTTAATGAAGTCGGACAAAACCCGGGCGATCTTCACGACATGAACCCCGCAAACCATGGGAAGGGGTACTTCGGATGAAAATAGTCGCCGTCATCAAAACATTCCGCGGAGATTGCTTTGCGGAAGCCAGCCTGAAAAGCATTTATGAGCACGTATGTGGCGTGCTGTACATACACGAGGAGACCGGATGGACCGGGCGCAAGGGTAATACCGTGCGGGATATTGTCAAGGCGTTCCCGGATCCCGAGAACAAGATACATCACGTCGAGATTGATTCCGCGACACAGGACGAGCAGTATAATGTTGCGATCGAGTGGATAGCCAGGAGGGCGCTTGAATATGACTATTGTCTGTTGATAGACACGGATGAGGTGTGGGAGGGGCAATACTGGGACAGGGCCGTTAAACACTGTGAGGAGAATGATGTGCTTGCCGAACCATATCCGGCACTCAGGGCGAGAATGCACAGCTATATAAAAAGCCCGTTTTATCGGATAACGCCGGATGATCCAATCCGTCCCGTGGCGCTGGTACGCAAGAGCGCCATGGTTCGCGACGCGCTTTCCGTGCGTGGAGCAGGACTAAGGGGAAGCCTCATGGAGGATGTGTATATACATCATTTCTGCGCGGTCCGTAAATCCCTGGAGGAGGTCTGGGCAAAACACGTCGCCTCATGCACGATTGAAAAAGAGATAATGGCGGACAAAACGGATTGGCTTCAGAGGTGGAATGGTATACCGGAAACTCGCGATCTTCTTCCCATGCCCAAACACGCACACCAATGGGCGGGTGTGGTACGGGTAAAAATAGAGGATCTTCCGGAGGCGGTGCGCGACACGGAAATAGTACAGGCGTGGAGCACATATCCACAGAAGGCGGTTGTATACAAGATTGACAAGCACGATCTGGCAAAAGTCGGCCTCCCGTCGGATTTTGGTTCCGGACACCCGGACTGGCGAATACCCTCAAAACGAAACAAGTACGAAATGCTCAGAAAGGGCCCCGTTCAGTCAAAAAAGGAGGCGGTTCGAACAGACGAAGCCGCTCAGAAAAATCGTATGGAATCCAAAGCTGCGAACGAGGTGATGTCGCCGGCGCAGATAAACAGGAAATATTCAAACAGGACATATCCGGGCAAGCTGGGGGTCATGACGATCGCGAGCGGAGAATACCAGTGGTATATTCCAATGTTTCTTGACAGACTTCAAAAGGAATACCCGCAGGCGGAGCCTCTTGTCTATGTGCGGGGAGACGCGGTGATTCAGGAGCCGTGGAGATCGAAAGTTCTGAAAGTGGAGGACGACGCCTTTCCAACCGACGGCTATTCGACGGCATGCATGCGGTATGTGTACTGCGATGATCGCATACGTAAATGCGATTTTGTTCTTATCACCGACTGCGACATGCTGCTCATGAAAGAGACCCCCCCGCTTGTCGATCAGCACATGCGCTCGTGTGAGAAGTGGGGCCTGGGGTGCTATGACAATTACATATCGACGTGGTCCGCGAGCGATCCGAGAATCCCGGGAGTTCATTTTGTAACACGGGAATGGTTTACTAAAACGGAAACGGTGCGCAAAAAATACGCCGATGAACTACGCAAAGACGGCGCACGGTCGTATGAGTGGGACGAAATCATGATCGGGCGGATAATTCGGGAAAGCGGGCTTCCTCCGGCGCCGGAAGTCCTGAATTTATGGGCACACCACGGGATTCACCTGGGAGACTGGCGCCGAAGACTCGAGCTGAAACTGAAATACTCTCTTCCCGACGCATTCCAGACCATGTATATGAAACGGCTGGTTGAAGACGCGCCGTTTATGGAAATCGTGAAGACGTGCGCTCCGCACCTGAAATATCTCAAGGAGACATTCGACATTTTCGGGAGAATCTGATGGACGCCGCAAGGTTCTTTTATATCGCGCTTTCGGGCCCGCATCACAAGCGGGGAATTCTTTACAGGATGGCAATGAGGATCGTCGGGTGGTCGATCCGCCGATGGCCTTCCGACGTGAATGTTCTTCTCGGCGAATACATTGCATCACGGGTAAACATCGAAGAGCTCAAAGCCATAACCGGAAAACTCAGCCGCACGCTGTCGGCAGAAGAGGCGGAGGGCGACGGATCGCTTGCCAGAAGAATGTGCGGCGAAGGGGACCGGGCGAGAATCTGCCCGAACTGCCACGGCAGAAACATAGAGAATCTTATTTGTCAAGATTGTAATACGGTGGTACAGTAAGGAGAAGTATGGGCTGGACAGGAGTGGATCTCGACGGCACGCTTGCTCATTACCAGGGGTGGAAAGGGCCGGAGCACATCGGCGATCCGATAGACGCCATGGTATTAAAAGTAAAGCGTCAACTGTCGGCCGGGAAAGAAGTGCGTATATTTACCGCACGGGCGGACGACGAGCGCTCGGTAAGGGCAATAAAGATGTGGTTGAAAGTGCGCGCCGCGCTTCCATCATCACTCAAGATCACCAACAAAAAAGATTTCGAGTGTGAGGAGATATGGGACGACAGGGCGCGTCAGGTGATAAGGAATAAGGGTGAGTTTGTTGGACAACAAGACTGATAAAAACCCGTGTCCCACATGCGGAGAGCCGGCGGTGCATACGTGTGAATGTTTTTATCACGAATCACGCTGCAGGAACGGGCATTACTGGTCGTGGTGTCCGATGCACAAGAGATGGGTGCCGGGCCTGGATCACGATCATTCCGTAAAGGGGTGTATATGCAATGTGCCGGTGGTGAATGTGCCATGACAAGCGAAGCGGTCGTTCTTATCGGGGTCATAGGGTCCGGTAAATCGACGTATGCCGATTTGATGCGGCGCCTGAAGTATGAAATAGTAAACAAAGACGATATCCGCCGGTCCATGCATGACGGCGAATATGTCTACGATGAAAAATTAGAGCCGCAGGTACGATCGACGGCGCATTTATTGATTCTTCAGCACTTGAGAGACCGCAAAAATATCTGTATCGACGAAACCAATATCACAAGGGCAAAACGCAAGGAGCTCGTCGACCTGATCCGCTCGGAGTTTAATCCGATGCAGGTGCGGATTACATTCGTGGAATTTGCCCGCGGCCCGCGGTGTCTGGAGCGGCGACACAGGGATGCCCGCGGAATACCGGCGCAGAAATGGACGGAAGTATACGAGCGCATGATGCGCGATTTCGAGGAAGTGAAAGATGACGAAGGATACAGCGCATACAAGCTTATTGACAACAAAGAAAATATCGTTGTTGTTGAAGGGGTTGTGCCGCAGTATTTCACCAGAGAGAAACGGCTTGATGTCTAATAAAAAGACATAATAATCGAAAAAAGTGGACAAGGTGTTGAAATTATAATATATTTGGAATTGAGCAGAAAGGTCTGATCGCCTTTTTTATTGGGCATGAAAGCAGTATCGGAATGCCGCAGTCCCATCGCATCGAGTGCAGGTGTGAACGAAAGTACGGGAGACCCGGGAAACCAAGCTACCTGGGCGATATCCAGTGCGACACACCCAACACCGCCCGCCATCACTGCAAAAACTGCAATACCACCTACGAACACACGGTCGATTCCGAAGGCAAGATACTGCGCAAGATCGTTGACGGCAAAATCATTTACAGCGAAGCGAAGGTGGTGTTCGCATGATCGGCGAAAAGCAACTTCAGTCGCTCCAGGCAATCTACCGCGAACTGCGCAACGTGGCGAATGTAAACGAGAATGTGCTGTCCACGTACATTGCCTGGCGAAACGCCAAGCAGCATTACCAGCGCAGGCTAAACCGCTCCCTTGAAAACTGGCGATATTACCTTGCCCTCGATAACGACATAGGTCTGGGGCAGTGGCCGGAGAAGGCCGTCGCGTATATGCTTGCCCAGAACAGGCAGCTTCTCACCTACAATTTTGCGAAAGTCGTTGTCGATACGATATCGGGCGGGATCATGCAGGTCCCGTACATCCCTGAGTTCTACCCGGTAAATGAAGAAGTAACCACCCTTACCGCGGCCATAAAGAAAGCCAGCTTCTCCGACAAGGAGATCATGGATTGGAACACATCCTACAAGGACCTTGTGGACGCGGGCCTTGTTTTCGAGGGGGTGATCAAGGGGGTTGTATCGAACGAGTTCTCCGACCTGGGGAATATCGGCTTCGAAATGACGCTTCCGGGCAGCGTGATTCCGGATCCCATGTGGAAAACATCACGATCGCGGGACTGTGAGGAGTGTTTCCATGAGCAGTGGTTTCAGCCGCGAAAAATATTCGAGATGTGGGGTGATGTTTTTCCGGGCCTCGAGTCCCTTGTGCGCAACCAGTTCTACCAGGGCGCGCAGTATGGAGAAAATACCGGCGTCACGCCGTTCTCCACCGATGCGGACACGTGGGGAACCGCGCTCAGAGTCGTCTCACATTATAGACTCAAGAAAACACCATACACCCAGCCATTTCTCATTACCCCAAACGGCAACATAAATATCCCGAAAGAACTTCCGGACCCGGCCTCGATCATCGAGTGGCTTAACATGACTATAGGGCAGGACAACTGGGAGCCTGACCGCATTTTCGAGCGCAAGGACTGGGAAAAGCAGTGTGTTGTCCGCAGGATATGTCCGGCGCTTTCATGGCAGGATGTGATTGAGGAAAACAAGACCGAGTGGCAGACCGGGCGCCTCCCGTTCTTCTGGTGGAGCGCAAGCAGACACAACGGCGAACCACATTCGATCATCGACAGTATCAAGGACGTCCAGACCAATATCAACTATTACGAATCCCTGATCACCTATAAAATTCAGGTGGAAGGGGGAGGTGGATCACAATTCGTCGATCGTCAGGGTTTTGCCAACGACGAGGAATTCGAACGATACAGGCGATACCGCAATAATCCACTCGAATCTTTTGAAGTTCTGCCCGGGTATCTCATGTCGGGCGCGACTCCCGCGAAGCCGACGTTTACATCACAGTTTCCGCGGGAAGTTTACGAACACCTTACCCATATAATCGGTACGGTCCTTCCGTATATCAGCAAGGTCCCGCCGGCCCAGCGCGGCACGAGCGAACAGAGCAACCAGAGCGGGTATCTGTACAAGCTCATGAAGATGCAGAGCGATCAGCAGCTCTACACCATTTACTACGGCCTAAGACAGTTCTGGAACGAAGTATACGAATCGTATCTGCTTCAATCCCCCAATACCTATTCCAACGAGCTTCTGCCCAGAAAGTTTACGTTCAATAAGGGTAAAGAATCAATGGTTCTCAACGAACCGGTAACACTCCCGGACGGCAGTCAGGGTATACGCAACGACGTGCGCGAATTAAAGCGAATTCGTCATAAGGTGATTATCGCCGAGGTGCAGGATAGCCCGACGAAAAACCTTGAGGATTTGCAGGTCCTGGGCGAGTACATGAGCAAGATCCCTCCCGACAAACCCGGCACCATCCAGTATCTGCTTAACAAGAGCGCGGAAAAGATCGACCAGTTCGACGTAGAGGACCGCGAAGCCCTGAAGGCCATAGGTGAAAAAGAACTCGCCTTAGCGATGGAAACGATCGACGCGAAAACCGAGCAGGCAAAGCTCTTGAAACTTCAGGCCGCACAGCAGATACGGGCCATTCTTAATCCCCCGCAGCCGCCACAGATACCCGGCGGAATGCAAGCGGGGACGGGCGCTCCGGCGCCGCAACTTCCCAGCGCAACAAACGGCGCCATGACGCCAAGGCCACAAGCCGCGGGCCAGGGGCCGACATTCATTCCATTCGGGCCACAAGCCCAGATAGGAGCATAATATGACAGTCGCATCTGACGACAAGACAAAAGACACACATGATGTCGCAAGTCCCGGCGCCTTTGATTACGAAGCCTTTGGCAAAAAGCCAAGGGCCGAACAGGAGGATGAACTCTTTAAAATTTTCAAAGAAAATCCTTCAGTGTTTGAAGAGGTGACCGCGGAACTCGAAAAAAGGAGCACACAACAGCTTCCCCCGGCCGCTCCTGCATCACCCGCCCCAGCCCCGACGCCGGCGCCGCAGCCACAAGCCGCGTCATCCGCCACCCCACAAGGGGGCGGTGAAGTCGTTGTCGACGAAGAGGTGACGATAAAGGTACGGCCAAGCGACCTCAAGACCTACCTCAAGAACAGGACGGTTGAAGAGGCGGTGCGCGAAGCACTAAAGGGAAAAGACGAAGCGGACAAGACCATTGATTTTTTCAAGGTTCACAAGGTCCCCAGCCTGGAACGACAGCTTAACGCGGAACGCGCAACCACGACAAGTCTCCGCAAGGAGATCGAGGAGTGGCGCCGCAAGGCGGAACGCGCTCCTTCGGCACCGGCCCAACCGCCGCAGCCGCAAGCGGAAAGCGAGATCGCCCTGCCCGAGATACCGGAAATATCCGACGACATTGACATGTTCGATCCCGACGACCAGAAGAAAGTTCTGGGAGCGGTGAAGACCATCCCAAAACTGCTTGAAGCCATAAAGGATCTCAAGTCAAGAAAGCCGGAACCGCCGGCAGCCCCGCCCGAACCCGAACACAGGGAACCTGAAGGATCGAGACAGCAGGCGAACACAGGGAGCGTAACCGACGAGTATGCGGAAATCCGCATGCTTCAGGCCAACCCCGAATTTGCCGACGTTTTCGGGACTTCAACGGACATCGCCGATCTTGACTCGCAATATTTCAATTTTGTCAAGAACATGGCGACGGCCGCAGGGATTTCTTCATTCGTGGACGAAAGCGGCAGGTGGACGGATCAGGTCCGCAGAGCGATCGCCCTTTACAACGACCAGAATTCCAGCGAGGGGAAGACGCTGCGCGAACTGTGCGAGCGTAACGCCATAAAGCCCCCCGAGGAAATGGAAGCCCTTACGCGCATATACCGGGTGCGATCGCTGCGAAGCGACTACGCCCGGAGAGGCGAAACAGGGGAAGCGAAGCCCATAGAGTACGAGGACGCGGCGCGGTTTTTTGTCGCGAACAATCCCTCCGTACGCAGGCAGAAAACAGCACAGGACCAGGTGGCGGAGCAGGAACGCATCGCCCGCGCCATCGCAAACCGAAACCAGTATTCACGCGAACCCCCGGCTTCATCCGGAGCGGACCAGAGCCGCATAGAGGACCTTCCCATGGAGCGGTTTAACGCTCTTGTCAAGAAGGACCGCAAAAGCTACACGGCCGAGGAAACCGAGCTTGTCAAGCGCGTTCTCAAGGAGGGCGCACAGATGAGCGAATCCGAGATAGAGTCGTGGTTTCGCAGTCCGTAAAGAAGGAATTATGATCAAGAAAATTTTCCAGTTATTTGTTGTCATTGCCCTGTTCGCCGCGGTCAGCGCTCTTGCCGATCACTTTTTGTCCGGCGCGCTTCTGGCAATGGCCGTCGTCGCAACACCGACAACGCTTTCAGGAATGAACGCGACCGGTTTGCGTAAAATCATGTGGGACAAGAAACTTCGCGAAGACTCCATTCTTCCATCAGTATTTACCGTTCTCGAAGCGGCGATCCGCATTGCCAACAATGAGGTCAACATCGAGAAAGCGGGCGTATTCTGGATAGTGAACGGGTCTCCCGAAGAGGGTCAGAGTGCACGTTTTGCAATGGCGAAACCGCTCAAAAAGGCCCCCCAGTACGGTACCTCAAACAATCCTCTCGGAAACGAAGACGAGAAGACACTGCTCTGGACGGAACTGTTCTACAACGAGATAAAGAAGGCTGTCAAGTTCAAGAAGTACGGCTACGATTACAACGACACTGCCTATCTGAAATTCGTTGAGAGCTACGGTCCCTCACTGATTCAGTTCTACCAGGGACTTCGTGACACCCGTATCCACCAGGCGCTCCTTCTCAGGTATGCCGAGGAACTGATCAACGCTCCCTTTGCAACCACACTGTACCAGACATTCAACCCCAACTGGATAATTCCCAACCTCAGCGACGCCTCACTGCCCGCATGGGACAAGGATTATCCGACGCGGACCAACGGGGCGGCGGACTCCGACAGCTACTACAGCAACAGGACCTATTCCGGCGGAACCTCTTTCGCCGAAAACGTGGCCGTTGCGCTGCTCGCGGCTTCAGGAACCGGCAGCACTCCGAAGAACCTTCTGAACATCGACACGCTGTTCTATATCAGCGAGTATGCTCCGAACGAGCTCAGAATCGATCCGGTCATGCTCGACGGTATTCCGTCGTATGTTCTTCTGGTCCCCCCGCGGGTAAAGGCATGGATGCTCAACCCCAACAAGAGCGGCAGCCTGGGAGAATATTTCAAGAGCGTTGCGGATTACAAGGATCCCAAGCGCGCGACCATTCCGGGTGAAGTCGGACGCGTCTGCGAGAATTTAGTGATTGTCGCGGATGCACGCTACACCACCCTGACAGTGGGCGGCAGCGCGGGAAGCTACACACTCAAACCGGGTTTCCTCAATCCGGGCGACAATGACGACCGCAACAAGACCGCATGGAGCAATACGTCGGGATCTACCAACTACGTGTTCGACATGTGTATCGGTCTTGGTGCAAACGCAGTCGCGGAACTGCTCGTCGATCAACTCACCACAGACCTCAAGGAGTCGACCAATTACGGCCAGATTCAGGGTCGTGGCGCATACCTGGGCGAAGGCATCCAGCTCCCGTTCTGGGACAAGGACGCCGCCGGCCAGCTCGACGGCGCATCAAAGACGCTCGTTTACCGCGGATCGTTCCTGGTCCCGGTCGGCAGAGTAGACAGAGTAACGGTGTCCTGATGAGGGACGCACAACATACGGGCGGGAGCAATCCCGCCCTCTTTGCAACTCATAACGGAGGGTAATACAATGCCAACATTAGGCAGCCAGCCTTACAGTTCGCGGGCAATCGGAGAATTCCCGATGGTGCCGGAGCGCTATCAGCCGGCGATGCGGTTCGGGGTGCGGTTTTTCGAACTCAGGTTTCCGCGGGCGTCGGATAATTCCCATGTCATTTTCGGTCCCTTTGACATTGTTGTCAACGAGGAGCAGATCGAGGGAACAACGCGGGCGCGCTTTGTCGCACGTCTCTTGACGGGGCGGGAAGCGCAGGTGCGATATGAAGTGATAAATGTTCGATCGGGACTCGCGGTCGCGTTCATGGCGGACGACAAATACTGGCATAACCGGATCGTTCTGGTTGACAATCCGCTGTTTGAAATCATGGCGATGCACACCCGCGACGGTATCGTTTCCGGTACCGAGATCCGCATGGAGATCGAATGTCTGCGGGAAGTGATTACCGAAGAGGCGCCCATCTACATGCTGATTCGTCCGAACGGGCGCGAGGAAACCTATTTCTGGACCGAACCCGAAGCGCTGAAGGAACTCACGGAGAGCAGGAAAGAAAAGGGCTGGTCTGTCGTGCAGGGTAAAAAACGGCGCAAGACCAAACAGGTCGAGAACATGATCCGCAACTACGGATCGGAAATCTACGGCTGGACATCATGCCCGGAATTCGAGCGCGAGATAAAACCGCGGGTCCAGCAGCTTATCGAGGAGCGCCGCAGATCGCTCACACTCGAGGGCCAGAACGATATCGAGTCGATTGTCAAGCGAGTAATCAACGACATGACGCCGGAGGAAATCGGACGGCTTATTGCACAGAAGAGCGCGGGCGGTACCGGCGCCGGAGCGCAACCAACCCTGGAAGACGTTACGGACGAAGCCGCACCTGCCGAAACGCCACAGAAATTCACGCGGTTCGGCCTTTCCCGCAAGAAGCTCGAAGATCTTCAGTCCATCGCACGGGCGTTTGAACTTGACGCCGAGCGCAAGAAAAAGGACGAGCTCATCGAGGCGATCTTACAGGCGCAGGACGGCAAACCCGCGGGAGCGACTGAAAACGAAAAAGAGGAGATGGTCGTACAATGAGTACCAAAACCCTGATCAACCGCATTGTTGCACGGGCCGGGACCGGATGGAACCGGTCCGGCAGTTCCGGACGGTCGATACTCAAACTGGTTGAGCAGGGTCAGGACGAACTCTTCGAGGCAATCAGCGAGCGGCTTATATGGCGGGGGACCGACAACCAGGGCTTTCCGCCGTATCTTTATACGACCGTCGACGTTTATGATTATGAGATAAAGGCCGCGAATCTTTCATGTGGAGCGCTTTCCAAAACGATCAACGGCACGGTGTACGCGTGTCTTGCCGACAAGGTGATACGGGTATATGTCGATATCACCTCACTTGATTATGATTATAACTTCCGCTGGATCGGCGAGCCCATCCTGTATGCGGAACTCAATCCTTATACCACACAAACCACCCGCCTTATAATTCGACAGATATATGTTGAAGCCACGCACAGGATTGACGAAAACACAAACCCGCGGGTGATGTTTGTCGATAATCCCGGGACCACGACAGCTAAATATTTCATCGATTTTACCTGGAAGCCCACACGGCTTACCTCTGAGGGTGTTCCTCTTTTTGTTCCCACGCGCTTTGAGAGCGCGCTCGAGGATTATGCCGTGGGAAAGATACAGGAAGCGGAGAACGGCGGAGAAAGCCCGCTTATTACACGATTTTACAATTTCTGGATGACGGAATATAAAAAGACCATGAATCAGGGAGCGCGCTCCCATAATTCACAGGTGATTCCACGCCTGTGTTAAGGAGACCAGATCGTGAGAAACTTCTCCCCCAGATCCACGCTTGAAAACGAGATCGCGAAGGTGTTTCTTCAGAAACGCTTTGACGGAGGGCAGAACAGTGATGTCGAGGCCAATGAGATAGGATTTGAGGGAACGTATCCGCGATGTGCGCGGGAAATGGTAAATGTCCGCGGATTTTCCGACGGATTTGCCGGAGTTCCCGGCACGGTCCGCCACACAATAGCGGATTTCGCAGTATCGATTACTGATAATTTGCAATCTTTTTACGCATCTCTTTCTTATGAAGAGGGTGAAATTTACATAGCGAATAACAACGCCACACCATCAGTAAATGATTATTTCGAGGTTTTAAACGATGGGGATTTTATTGCCGACGACCTCGAAGCGGCAAAGGGAGACAAGGTGCGGCCGTATGATTTGTTTAAAATTCTTATGATAACAGGATGCGCCGCGACACTTGAATATATCGGTAATGTGCGAATCCCGGCAGTGCCGGGATTCGGCGACACGACAGCCACTGAAATTGTCGGCCACGCCGTCGACTATGGATTATACCGGGACAGCGGACCCAATTTTACTTCAGCGCTCGTCGGCTGTTTCTGGGTACACGACAGCGGCTCCAGGGATTATATCGATAGTTTTGTGGGTGTTTCGGAACTGGGAACGATACACAACTCAACGGTATATGTGGCAGACACGCGAGCACACATCGAGCCCCCTCTTAATGCATCATACGTGCACCAGACACAATCTAAAATAGTCATTCTTGCCGGAGCGAACATTTACGTTTCAAAGGGAATACCGATTACGGGCTGGACCAAGGCGCTGGTACTTAACGAAGCAGCATTGACCAGCGCCCAGTCGGTCATGTATGAGGACGGCGACGACGTTGTCCTTCTGAACGCTTCGGGCGAATTCCGTATAGTCCTTGCTTCCACCCCCTACGCCTGGCGGATGAATGAAACCCCGCCGACGCACACATTTGTCAGTGAATCGGAGACGGTAGCAAACGACGGCGAAGTGATTACCAACGGATACAGGTCGCTATATACAATGTCGCGGATATATAGTTCCACCTGCGCGGTTTTGAATTATGACAGGACCGGCGGGGCGAGCGGCGCGGTGGTGGAACAGGAAAGCGCTCCGACGCCGCCGGACTCAAACGGGCTTGATTATAGCGAGAAATGGCAGGCGGAAGAAGTCGGCGCCTCATATCCTATAGAATTCGGCTTAACCGCTCCCGCCGCGCCGAACCACTGGACGCATTATTCGCGATACCGCACGAAAAACATAAATGCGGCCGGAATAAGCGCCGGCAACAGCAAGAATGTGCTTGTCTGGACAAAAGATATTCCCGTGGCGCGGTGTCTGACCTGCAGCAAGGCTGCGGACAAATCCATAACTGTTACACACGGAACGCTCAGCGCCGACGATATCGGCTCAACAATAGTATGGCAAGATGGGAAGACGGATGTTATAAAAGCCGTTTTAAGCCCCACTTCAGCTACAGGAGACAGTACGCAGGTGGCGTCGAGCCAGTCGGCCGGGATCGGCGGCGGGACAGTGTTCACCATGCGAATTACCTTCGGAGCCATAACAGTCGAAAGCGGCTATTCGCTTCAGGC
>Ga0172362_10003949_pt1 | contig 12842 bp, 8 predicted proteins | sample LakKivs1_kivu2a2_FD_114534 | JGI IMG/M metagenome (GOLD analysis project Ga0172362, IMG submission 114534) | Sediment microbial communities from Lake Kivu, Rwanda - Sediment s1_kivu2a2 | ecosystem: Environmental > Aquatic > Freshwater > Lake > Sediment | place: Rwanda: Western Province, Lake...
CCGGAGCAAGAAGCGGAGGTAAAAAATGCGAAGTTCAAAACCAGTGTTATTAGTTGAAGATGATGATGTAGATGCCATGACGCTCACAAGAGCGATTGGCGAACTGGAAATCGCAGGACCATTGATCCGTGTGACCAACGGCATGGAAGCAATAGCGTACTTGAGAAGCGGCGGCAATGAAAAACCGTCTATCATTTTTCTGGACTTGAACATGCCAAAGATGAACGGTGCCGAATTCTTGAAGGTCGTCAAAGCCGACGAGATGCTTAAAAAAATTCCCATCGTCGTTTTGACCGCATCAAATGAAGAACGCGATATAGCTGACAGCTTCGATTTTGGCGTCGCCGGGTACATAATCAAGCCAGTGGATTATGAAAGGTTTGTGCAGATACTGAAAACAATTGACCTCTACTGGACGCTGAGTGAATTGCCAAATGGAAGGTGGTAAAAGTATGGAAAAGGCAAGACACAAAATCCTGCTCGTTGAGGATGACAAAGTCGACCAAACTGCCTTTGAGCGGTTAGTGCGGTCTGAAGAGCTGCCGTATGATTACGTGATAGCCGGCTCTCTCACGCAGGCCCACAGCATTTTGAGCGGCGAGCAGTTTGATGCTGTAATTTGCGACTACATGCTCGGGGATGGCACAGCATTTGATGTCCTGGGAATGATCAAGAATGTCCCTGTTATCGTGGTCACAGGCATCGGTAACGAAGAAATAGCTGTCAAGGCCTGGCGGGCTGGCGCTTATGACTACCTGGTCAAAGACATCGAACGAAGGTATCTTAAAGCTCTGCCTATAACGGTTGAAAACGCCCTCAGGCACAAGGACATGGAGGAAAAGCTGCGGTTGTTGTCGGCAGCTATTATGAGCACAGATGATAGCGTCCATATCACCGACCTACAAGGCAAGATCATCTTCGTCAATAAGGCGTTCTGTGAAACTTATGGATATAGAAAAGAGGAGGTTCTCGGAAAGGACAGCAGCCTGCTCTGGATAAAAAGACATGAGAATATCCATACGCGAAGTGTCTTCCAAACTCAAATTACGCCAGGCACCTGGACAGTCGGGTTTTATCACAGGCGAAAAGACGGCAGCATCTTTCCAGTTTCTCTTTCCAGATCAATTATTAAAGACGCCAGCGGAAACAAAATCGCAGTGGTCTCAACGGCTCGAGATATCACCGAACACATCCTTGTGCAGGATGAGCTCAGCCGGACAGTCCGAGAACTCCAGCAGCAGAACCAACTGCAAAGCAAATTGGCTATTATGGTTGCAGGGGCGTTAAAAAAACTGCTGGACAGCAAAAATATCTACAACGCTCAGCAGATTAGCCACGACCTCTGCGCGCGCCTTGACCAGGCCAGAAAAATTGTCGCCAACTTTCTTGACATTGCACAAGCTGACGTAGGACAAACGAAATCGGAGCTGAGCGAGTCTGACCTGCAGGTAGAAATTTCGGAGGTTGTGCAAGCGCTATCACAACAGGCAGCAAAAAAAGGTATTGAACTAAAAGCTCTAACACCTGAGTCTGAGCTTATCATTAATAAAGGTGGATAGAAGATCAGATTCATCCGCAGCGCATATCCATCAGAAACTGTGCGCTACCTAATCACACTATCACCCTCAACCCAGTTTCTAATACCAATTCTAGTTGTTGATTGCCGATTGCCTGACACTGTCATTCCTGCGAAAGCAGGAATCCAGCTTCTTCCTGCGAGTATACGATACCCTGGATCGGCAGATTATAACTACAATTGGTATAATGCAACGCTTGACGTTATTTCAGCCCCATCTATAATGGCGAATCCCAAAGGTAAAACTCTCTATAGAAAGGCAGAAGGTTTTTATGGGCAGAAAGATTCTGTTTGGCACAGCAGCATTAATGACAGCCTCCGTAGTATGTTGGGCGAACGGTAGTAACAGTCTGGCCGAGGAAAATGCTCAGCTCCGCCGCAGAGTTGAAAAGCTGGAAAAAGAAGTTGAACAGCTCAAGAAAATGGTGACGCAACAAACTGAACCAGCCAAGGCAGTAAAAGAAGAAATTAAGTCTACTGCTCCGCCGAAATTGGGCGAAGGCCCGTTGCAGAAAATTGCCCCCGAAATTCAGAAAGTCACTGAAAACAAGAAACCTGTCTGGTCGGATTTGGACATTCAACTGTACGGTTACCTCAAACTCGATGCTGCTTACGATACGTCGCGTATTGATAACGGCAATTACGCCAAATGGGTACAATCCGAAAGTACCAACGATAACGACAACCAGTTTAATATGACAGCCAACGAGAGTCGTCTCGGTATGAGAATTAACGGGCCGCAGGAAGGTGACATGAATACAAGCGGACGCGTGGAAGTAGATTTTTATGGGGGCGGCTCCGAGAATAAATCGCAGATCATGATGCGTCACGCTTATCTGAAGATCGATTGGCCCCAGGAACGTTTCAACATCATTGCGGGTCAAACGTCAGATGTGATATCGCCTCTGTATCCTCCTACGCTGAACTATTCGGTTCAGTGGTGGGCAGGCAATATCGGCTACCGGCGTCCGCAAATACGCCTGACAAAAAGCTGGGCGCTGACCAGCGATGTCGACCTCACTTTGGAAGGAGCTTTGGCTCGCACGATCGGAATTACTACAACTCCTGATTTCACACCTGGTGATGCCGGTGAAGATGCGGGCTTTCCCAGCGTGCAGACCAGAGCGAGCGTAACGTTTCCGCTGCTCGGATACAAACCTACCACATTCGGCCTATCGGGACACTGGGCAAGTGAGGAACTTGATCTGGATGCGACCGGCAAACACAAAGATTTCGACAGTTGGTCAGTTAATCTTGATTTGGACCAGCCCGTCAACGAGTGGCTCACCGTCAAGGGCGAATTATTTACCGGCGAAAACCTAAGCGCCTACTTGGGCGGCATCGGCCAAGGTGTCAACCCTACAACGTATAAAGAAATCGGCAGCCAGGGCGGCTGGATTGCTGCGTCTTTAGGACCCTGGGGTAAGTGCCGGTTCAACGTAGGCAGTAGTGTGGATGACGTCGACAATAGTGACGTCAACACAGGCGGTCGCACATTGAACCGCACTGTGTTTGGCAATCTAATTTACTCACTTGGCAAAAACACAGAGGTTGGCTTAGAGCTTTCGCATTGGCGCACAGAATATAAAGGTACTGGTGATGCTGATAGTTTGCGTGCACAAACATCCTTGATATACAGGTTCTAAAGGATTTTTCATTTGACGTTTTGTGCAAGCCGTGATATAAATTCAGGTTTTATTGTACCTGCATCCGCAGGTGTGCCTTATACATTGTTGCAATATCCAGCGTGATTTAGAGCTTATAAGTAAGGTTTATTAAGGCAATTTATTTTTCAATTGCGCAAAAAGGAGACCGCTATGGGGCAAGAAAAAGCTATTGACTCCCTTATGATTGAGAAGAGGACCTTTCCGCCGTCGCGAGCAATTAAAGCCAACGCATACGTGGCCAGTCCTGAGCAGTACCAGCAGATGTGGGAGCGTTCGCTTAGCGACCCGGACGGCTTTTGGCTGGAGCAGGCAAAAAACATCAGTTGGTTCAAGGAACCGACCGAGAGTCTTCGCTATACCTGGGATGTCAAAAACCGTATAATTGAGCACACCTGGTTCGCTGACGGCCAGTTAAACGTGTCGTATAACTGCCTGGATCGGCACTTGGGCACTCCGACCGCAAAGAAAACCGCAATCATCTGGCAGGGCGAAGCAGAGGACGCTATCAGGAAGATTACTTACGAAGAATTGCACCAGCAAGTCTGCAAATTCGCTAACGTCCTCAAGTCGAAAGGCATTAGAAAAGGCGATCGAGTAGCCATTTATCTGCCGATGGTACCCGAACTTCCGATTGTCATGCTCGCCTGTGCCCGCATCGGCGCTATCCACTCTGTCGTTTTTGGAGGCTTCAGCGCAGAATCACTTGAAGGACGCATCAACGACTCCAATTGCAGAATGCTGATCACTTCCAACGTTTCATTGCGTGCAGGAAAGCATATTCCGCTGAAGAACATCGCGGATGAGGCGATGGAGAATACGCCGAGCATCGAGAAGGTTATCGTTGTTAAGGTCAACGGTGACCCCTGCAATATGAAGCAGGGCAGGGACACATGGTATCATGACGAAATGGCCAAAGCTGCTAAAAAATGTGAGCCACAGCCTATGAACGCTGATGATCCGCTCTTTATCCTTTATACATCTGGCTCAACGGGCAAGCCAAAAGGCGTGGTCCATACTATAGGTGGATACCTGGTGCAGGTCAGCTTCAGTCACAAAGTCATCTTCAACATTCACGATGACGATATTTACTGGTGCACCGCCGACATCGGCTGGGTTACCGGGCACAGCTACATTGTTTACGGGCCGCTAGCAAACGGCGCAACCTCGTTGATGTTTGAGGGGGTTCCGACTTATCCAGACGCTGGGCGTTTCTGGCATATATGCGATAAATTCGCCGTTACGGTTTTTTACACCGCGCCAACTGCTATCAGAGCTTTGATGCGGCTTGGCGACGAATGGCCCAACAAGTACAAGCTGAATTCGCTGCGCGTCTTAGGGACAGTAGGCGAGCCGATAAATCCTGAAGCCTGGATATGGTACCATGAGAAAATTGGGCGCAGCCAGCGCCCGATTGTCGATACCTGGTGGCAGACGGAGACGGGCGGTATTTTGATCACGCCGCTTCCCGGCGCGCATACGTTAAAACCCGGCAGCGCCTCCCGGCCGTTCTTCGGCGTCGATCCGGTTGTCTTGCGCGACGACGGAACGCAGTGCGCTGTAAACGAGGGAGGAAAGCTGTGCATACGCAGACCGTGGCCGGGAATGATGCGCACAATGTGGGGAGACCATGACAGGTTTATTGATATGTACTTCACTGTCTTTGAGAACGTCTATTTTACTGGCGACGGCTGTCGGATCGATGAGGATGGTGACTACTGGCTAATGGGCAGAATTGATGATGTCGTTAATGTGTCCGGTCACCGTATCGGCACAGCCGAAGTCGAAAGTGCTCTGGTCAGCCATGGAAAAGTTGCTGAGGCCGCAGTTGTACCGATACCTCACGAAATTAAGGGCCAGGCACTGTACGCATTTGTTACAGTCAAAGGCGGCGTCAAGGAAAGCGAAGAGTTGAAAGGCGACCTTGTTAAGCATGTCCGCAAGGAAATCGGAGCGATTGCCGTACCGGAGGCAATTCAGTTTGCTCCAGGACTTCCCAAGACCCGCTCAGGCAAGATTATGCGCCGAATCCTGCGCAAGATAGCTGAGAAAAGAACGGATGATTTGGGCGACATCACTACTCTGGCTGACCCGGACGTAGTTCAGTCCCTAATCAAAGGGCGGTGCTGAGAAAAATCAAAATTCAAAGTGCAAAATGTAAAATTAAGGATCCTTTTTATGGACAAGGAATCAATTGGCGGCGTAACCCAGATTAAAGATACTACAGCTAATCCTGCGCCTCTCGGACTGATGGGATTTGGGATGACCACCGTACTATTGAACCTGCACAACGCAGGCCTGTATAAATTGGGGGCAATGATTTTGGGGATGGGCATTTGCTACGGGGGCCTCGCGCAAATAATTGCAGGTATAATGGAGTGGAAGAAAAATAACACCTTCGGTACGACCGCCTTTTGCTCTTACGGCCTTTTCTGGCTGTCTTTGGTGTTTCTGTGGGTAGCGCCGAAGGTAGGATGGGCAGATGCGACCGAGCCCCGTGCTATGGCGGCATACCTTTTTATGTGGGGGCTGTTCACCCTGATTATGTTTTTAGGCACGTTAAGGTTCAATCGTGCGCTGCAGGTAGTGTTCGCCTCATTAGCACTATTATTCTTTCTGCTGGCGCTTGGTGACATCACCGGTACCTCAGGTATAACGCGACTTGCAGGTTATGAAGGGATTTTTTGCGGATTTTCAGCGATATATACAGCTTTGGCTCAGGTCCTAAATGAAGTCTACGGCACGACTATACTTCCTCTGGGGCCGGTCAAAAAATAGCCTACCTTGGCGTTTAGTTACCCGCTTTCGCGGGGACAAGCTTGCCCCTGCGTAGGCAGGGGTCGGCACGCTTTTTTACCGCCTGGGGTGTCGGCGGTTTTATACTTCCGATTGTGGCCAGCAAACTCTACGACAGATTTCAGACCTTCAATTACGCATATTATATCGCTTCATCTCTTCTTGTTCTGGCTGCGGTAATGACATTCTTTGTCAAAGCCCTTCATCACAAAGAAGATAGGGCATAAAAACAGTCACAGATAGTTTAGCCATGCCACCTGTGGGCATGGCTTTATTGGTCATACACCTTATCCTGACAAGGGAGATACGATGTTCCCTTTCTATGCCAACGTATAGAGATAATTTTCTTGACAAAAGGTAGAAATCTTAGCATATTTAAGCCCCGACAAAGCTGCGTTTTTTATATCGAGGAAATAAATTCAATTATTCGTGGGTTCCCGTTTATTGGTATTGTGCCGTGTATATGACAGATAACGTCAGCAGGGTCGCGACGTTGAATATATGATTCTTTTGCAAAGGAGAGCAGAGATGAAAAAGGCAAGAATTCTGATCATCGTGACGACAGCACTTTTGCCGATACTCGCCGCAAAATCCAATGGCAGCCAATTCGGCACCGTTAGCGGAAAGAACGTTAAACTGACGTTGAGTGACTGCGATGGCAATGACGTAACATTTAGCTTGAGCGGGCCAGGTTACGGCGTTATGGATGGCGATGACTGCAGTTTCTCAGAGATTGTACTCTATGATACCAGTGAGAATTCTCAACTGACTATTTCCACAAAAGGCAAGACCCAGACAAGCATAGGTAGCATTGTCTGCCAAGGGCCGCTGAAAAGCATCACCGCCAAGACGACGGACCTGCGAGGCGATATCACAATTAACGGTTCGCTTGGTTCAATTACTTTTGATGATATTGCTGATGGCCACACGATAACTATAGGTTCATCGGACAACCCCAAAGCAGGGGTGCTTATGAAGTTCGACCAGATAAAAGACCTAACGATAAATAGCGATATGCCTATAAAGATGCTTTCAGCCACCGAATGGTTGGATACAGACTATACGCCAGATGAGTTAAATGCTCCATCGGTCGGTTCGCTTATAATAAAAGGCAACAAAAGTAAAGGATTGGAGGGAGACTTCGAGGCGAACCTGAACCTCGGAAACGGTGTTGGTGCAAATCTCACCGAGCCGGTGCTTAAGAGTTTAAAAATCACAGGGACACTCGGGGGCAATTTGGTCGTTCATGGCAATCTCGGAACTGCTACGATAAATATACTGCTAGGCCTGCTTGACGTGGAGGGAGACATAAAATCACTCAAGATCAATCACGCTTTGGCAACAACGGCTTATATAGATGACTCAGGCGAGTTGATTATAGGTGGAAAGGCCAATATTACTGCTGGTAAGGAAAAGATAAAGGTCCAAAATGGTGCAGTATTGTACGGCAGCCAGGACCCCAACCTCTACCGACTTGAAGATCTTCGCAGATACGACCAGATGGGTGCATGGTGGGCATACCAAGGGGATTATTATTTCAGCGGACTGGGGATGAAACAATATGACACAATCAACTTCACGACACAGGTAGAGAACTGGACAAAGTTGATCAATGGTCACGAATGCATCGTGGTGACCGGTAGTGTAGCCGAATCTGAAATTTCAACAGCATGGTACACCGATGCGGCAGGGACTCACCAGGCCGGCTGGGGCATAATAAGTGCTGTTGGTCAGTTCGACTTCAATATCGACTCTACCGTAGTAGCACCGGAATTCCTGAGGTTGCGCACATTATATAAGAGTTCCGGCACAGTAACCGGCGAGTTTAATGGTGAGGACCAATATGGGGAAGAGATTACCGGTGATATATCGGGCACGATTAGCTCGACCCTAAAACTGGCCGGGCACGAAGAGGTAAGTACCTGGGCAGGTACTTTTCAGGCTGCCAAAGTTGACATTACCGCAACTATTAAAGGCACAATGAACCTTGAATACTTAGGAGAAAGCTATACTGGCAAGCTTGCCGTTACTATGAAACAAACGTGGTGGGCTGTGCCGGAGATAGGCATTGTCAAGGTTAACACCATTAACTTTTCGGAAAAAATAACTATATCGGGAGAAGGCAGTGCATCTATTAAAATCCAGGAAATCGATGAGTTATTAGCCTACGGCCCATAATGACGTTTGGCCAGGTCGTGGATGAATATGGACAAGATTAATGACTCTTTCGAATTAGATGATGCTCACCTCATCCCTCGTTTACAAATGGTCCTTGTTACGTCTCAAAGTCCGTGAATCGGGAAGATAGTTTTCTTAATCGTTTCGATAGTTTTTTTTACAAGTGGTAGTACCATATCTTGCTGAGCTTGGCTCACCACGAGTGCTCTATCTCGCAGACCTCCATGCCATTCCACGTTTTGGAGCATCACGCCGGCGACGGTGGGATTTGCGTCCTGACCTGTCGGCACACCGCACAAGGCCGTCCAGTCAAGAGCCCACGCTCTGACCGTATTGTCTACATTGTATCCCCCGCCGCCTGTGGCAAGAATGGGTTTATTAAAGCGTAAAAGGTGATTGATAATATCGGCATAGACATTGTTGGATAGATGCAGATGCGCCAGAGGGTCGCCCGCCAGGGCATCGGCTCCTAATTGCAGGACAAACACGTCACCCTTGAAAACGCCGATTAGCGGCAGCGCAATCTCTTCAAACGCCTTCATATACGCATCGTCATAAGTGCCGACCGGCAGAGGGATGTTCACACAGTAGCCTCTGCCCTGGCCAGTTCCGATCTGGTCCTCAAAGCCTGTTCCGGGGAACAGGACCTTTGGCGTCTCGTGCAGCGATATGGTCATCACATCGCAGCGGTCGTAGAAAGCCTCCGCGACACCATCGCCGTAATGAACGTCCAAATCGAGATACAGAACCCGTTTTTTTCGCTCTGCCAGGATGATGCAGGCAAGAGCCAGGTCGTTGATATAGCAGAAGCCGGATGCTTTCTCCGGTCCAGCGTGATGGAAACCGCCGGAAGGATTGAACGCCACGTCGGCTGAGCCTGCAAGAATGAGCTTCGCGCCGGTAAGCGTTGCCCCGCAGGCAAGGGCCGAATATTCATACATTCCTTTGAAAACAGGACAGTCACCCGTGCCTATTCCCATTTCAAGTGCCTCGGCATCCCATCGGCCTTTCGAGGCGGTTTGCAGGGCGTGCAGGTAGCGAGCTGAGTGAAATTTTTTCAGGACTATTCTCTTGGCTAGCGTTGGCGCCACTTCAGCCCCGCCTGCGCGGGGCCAAGCTTGCCCCTGCGAAAGCAGGGGTCCATCTCCCGATAAAAGCCGCATTGACGCCAGAACCTGGCGCACTTTTCTGGTCCGGTCAACATTAAACGGATGCTCTGGCGGATAATGATATTTCTCAAGTTCCTGCGAATATATAAAAGCGGCTTTTCTCATTGATGCGTGCAGACCCCATTTCTACGACTTTGTCAGGTCGTACGTTATGTTATAAACCTCGCCGTCGAATTCGGTGTTCACTTTGTAGCCGGAGTTGTAGAAAATAGCCAGCATCGGCTTATTGTTCGGCAGCACCTTTGCGGAAAAGCCTTTTACGCCCCGCTGCTTGGCAACTTTGGTGATGTACTCCAAAAGCAGAGTCCCCATCCCCTTTTGCTGCCACTCATCCTGCACGAGAAAAGCTACTTCAGCGACCTGCGTCTTTGGATCAAGAAAATACTGCCCGATAGCCACGATCAGGTCACCTGATACTCCTGGAACCACGCCCACGATGGCCAGGTCTTTGCGGTAATCGATATTGGTCAACTGCTGAACGTCTCTATGAGGAAAGGCCCTTGTGCGGGTCATATAGCGCTTCTTAACGGATTCTTCGCTGAGCGAATAGAGCATGTCCGAAAGCGCCGGCTCATCGCTGGGCTTAATCGGCCGCAGGAAAATTTGTGTGCCGTCCCGCAAAGTATCAGCCGTCTCCAGCTCCTCCGGATAGCGCGACTGGTCCCAGGCCAGTTCGATCTGATCCTCGTAAATATAGTTATGAGTTTTGGCGGCCTGAGTCAGCTCTTTTCTGAATTTTGGATGTGCGATATTAATTAGTTCCAAAGCCCTTTCTCTGATGCTTTTGCCGTGCAGATAAGCCGTTCCGTACTCTGTGACAACGTAATGGACGTCGCCGCGTGTGGTGACAACGCCTGCGCCCTCGGTTAGGTGGGGAACAATTCTGCTTACCTGGCCATCCCTGGCGGTGGATGGCATGGCAATAATTGCCTTGCCGCCTCTACTTCGTGCGGCGCCGCGGATGAAATCCACCTGCCCGCCGATGCCGCTGTAGAACTGATAGCCCAGAGAATCGGCGCAGACCTGGCCGGTCAAATCTATTTCCAGCCCTACGTTGATTCCCACCATTTTCTCGTGCTGGCTGATAATATTCGAGTCGTTGACGTATTCGGTGGGATAGAATTCAAAAAACGGGTTGTTGTCGATATAACGGTAAAGCCTTTCTGAGCCCATGCAAAAGCTGGCGACGACTTTTCCGCGGTTCAGCGTTTTTCTAGCGCACGTTATGGCGCCGCACTCAATCAGGTCGATAATCCAATCGCTGAACATCTCGGTGTGCACTCCGAGGTCCTTTTTGTCCTTGAGGAATTCCGCCAATGCCTGGGGCACCCGGCCTATGCCGCACTCAATTGTGCTTCCATCCTCAATCAGCCTGGCGATATTCTGCCCGATACGGCGCAAAACATCATCGGACTGCGGTACGGGAATCTCGATTATGTCCTGGTCGAAGGCTACCAGCATATCGATGCGGTTAGCGTGGATGAAACTATCGCCGAAGGTTCGAGGCATTTTGCTATTGACCTGGGCTATGATGTAGCGGGCGTTGGCGACGGCGGATTTGACGATGTCCACAGACACGCTGAGACTGCACAGGCCATTGGCATCGGGTGGCGTTACGCTGACCAAAGCGACATCGACCGGAATTCTGCCGCTATCGAACTCGCCTGGTATCTCGGATAGAAATATGGGCGTGTAATCTCCGATGCCTTTGTTCAAAGCCTCGCGGACGTTGTCGCCCACGAAGAAGCAGTTCATCTTAAATTTGTCGCGTAACTTTTCGCCCGCATAAGGGGCCTCGCCCATAGTCAATAACTGAATGATATGTGCTTCGTAGACATGGCCGGTGTGCTCGACCAGCGCTCTGACAAGATGCTGGGGCTGGGCGCAGCCAGTGCCGATGAAAATAGTATCGCCCGACTTGACGGTTTTCATTGCCGCCGCCGCGGTTCCAATCTTGTCTTTATATTTTTCTTTCCAATCAAAATCGGGCATAGGATCTCCATATCTTCTCCACGCTCATTCGGGCGTCAACCGCGATGGGAGTGGTGCCTGGCGGGCCTACCACATACGGGTTTATGTCCATCTCCTGAATCTGCGGAAACTCGGTGACAAGCTGCGAAAGCCTCTGCAAGCCTTCTGCTATGGCGTCGATATCGACGCCCTCCTGCCCTCGCATACCGGTGAGTATTTTATACGTTTTTGTGCTCGTCAGCATTTGCTTGGCCTCATCCTCCGTCAGCGGCGCCAGATAGAAAGACACGTCCTTGAGTGCTTCGACCATTACTCCGCCCATGCCAAACATCATCAGCGGGCCAAAGCTGGGGTCACGATTCATTCCTAAAATAACCTCTTTACCAATCTTATACATTTTTTCGACTAGGACGCCGAGTATCTGTGCATCCGGGCGTTTTTTGGGTATTCGATACATCATCAAGTCGAAGGCATCCTTTACTTCCTGCCCGCTGTTCAGGCCCAGCCTAACGCCGCCCACATCCGACTTATGCACGATTTCGGACGACCATATTTTAAGCACTACCGGATAGCCTATCTGCTGGGCAATGTTGGCCGCCTGGTCCGGGGTAGTTGCGATAGCTCCTTCCGGCGTCTTGAAGCCGTACGCCTCAAGAATTTCCTTTGAGTCAGTCTCGCCTATCTCGCGATCGCCGCGGCGAAGATGTCTTTCGATGATGTTCTTCACCTTTCTTCGATTAACGGGAAAGAGTTTTACGACCCTTTTCGGCCTGTTTCGCCAGCGAACATAATCTGCCATAACCTTGATGATGGCAACAGCACTTTCAGGCGAATCGTATTGCGGGATTCTGCCAGTGCGCAGAATCTTGATTCCCTCCTCAACTCTTGAAGCTCCAAGGAAGCAGGCAAGCAGCGGCTTTGCAGGTTTTTGGTGGCATATTCTGACTATGGCCTGGGCGGTGCCAGCAGCATCCGTCATAGCCTGCGGCGTCAAAAGTATCAGCACAATGTCCACATTTGGGTCATCCAGAACAATATCCAGGGCAAATTCATATCGGTCGGCAAGGGCATCACCCAGGATGTCGATAGGATTGTGCAGATTCGCAGCCGGCGGCAATTTGGCACCCAACCTGGAGATGGTTTGGTCAGTTAGTTTCGCGAAGGCAAGCCCTCTTCGTTCGATGGCGTCGGCAGCCATAATTCCCGGTCCGCCGGCATTTGTAATAACAGCGACGCTCGAACCCGCGGGCAGCGGCTGATCAGCGAAGACCCTCGCGTAGCCAAACTGCTCCTTTATGGAATTGCAGCGGATAATTCCTGCTCGGGCAAACGCGGATTCGTATGCCACTTCGCCGCCGGCAAGACTTCCGGTGTGTGAGGAGGCCGCCTTTGCGCCTGCGGAGGTGCCGCCGGATTTTATCAACAGTATCGGCTTGTTCTGGGAGATTCGCTCGGCCTGTCTTACAAACTCATCGCCGTCGGCAATAC
>Ga0172362_10003952_pt1 | contig 12836 bp, 12 predicted proteins | sample LakKivs1_kivu2a2_FD_114534 | JGI IMG/M metagenome (GOLD analysis project Ga0172362, IMG submission 114534) | Sediment microbial communities from Lake Kivu, Rwanda - Sediment s1_kivu2a2 | ecosystem: Environmental > Aquatic > Freshwater > Lake > Sediment | place: Rwanda: Western Province, Lake...
AAAGGAAGGTCATTATATTGGAGCCAATGCTCCCTACGCTAAAACTATCAGCGTTCAGGGTCAGGGTAAAGTTTATGCTAAACCAGATATAGCCATTGTTGATTTGTCAGTGGTTACTGACGGCACGAATCTCAAAACCGTCCAAGACAAAAATAGCGCTAAAATGAATAAAGTTACTGAGTTTTTAAAGGGTTTTGGGATTGAAGAAAAAGATATTAAAACCATCAATTATCAAATTTATCCCCGTTATAATTATGAAAATAGGGTAATTCCCCAGATTATTGGGTACGAAATCACTCAGGCATTGGAAGTTAAAATAAGAGCCTTGGATAAAATTGGCGATATTTTGGACAAAAGTGTTAGTGCGGGAATTAATCAGGTTAGTTCTTTACGTTTTTGGGTTGATAAAGATGAAGATTTAAAAGAACAAGCCAGAAAATTAGCCATTGACGATGCTAAGAAAAAAGCTGATAAATTAGCTTCTAATTTGGGAATAAAATTGGTTAAGTTAACTGGTTTTACTGAAGAAACTGGCTATTACCCTGTGCCAATTTATGCAAAAGAAGCGGGTGGGGTAGGTGGCGGCGGTGAAACAACGCCAAATATTCAAACCGGAGAAAACGAGATTACTATAAATGTAATCCTAATCTACGAGATAGATTAATGGAATTTAAAATTCCAAAAAATACAGAGAAAATTTCTTGGACAAGCCATTCCATTGGTAAAATGAGATATTATGGTTTATCCGAGGCGCGTTTGAAAAGAGTTTTAAACAATCCCAAGAGAAAAGAACTGGGCATTGCTCCGGGAACAGTAGCAATAATGCAGTCAACTGGTTCAAAAAAACATCCGACCGAAATCTGGTTAATGTATCAAAATCTTAAAAAGGGGAAAATCAGAATTATTACGGCGTGGCGATACCCGGCTAAAAGTCCAATTCGTGGTCCAATCCCAATTCCTCCAGAAATTTTGGAGGAATTGGGCGAAATAACTAATAATTAATCTCTAGGTCCGACTTCGTCGGACCGGGATCCCGGCCCAAAGGGCTTAGGGATAATTAAATTATGTTTGGAAAAATTAAACAGCTTTTTTTAAAAACGAAAGTTATAATTATTATCTTGTTGGTTTTGGCAATTATTGGCTGGGGATTTATGATTTATTTTGGTATTAAAGCCAATAAAGCAGAAAAAATGACTTCGGCCAGTTGTTCGGAAAGGTTAGCCAAGGTTAATGCTTATGCCATAATTTTGGATGAATCCAATAAACTGGCCAGGCAAGAAAAAAGCCTGGATGGTTTAGAGCAGGAGATTAGAAGCACGAATAATGGAACTCTTTTGGCTGAATGGCAAAACGTGGTTTTTGGCGGAAACAGGAAAGAAGATTTGAATAATTATTTTGATGTGATAATTGATTCTTTAAAGTTTTTTTCAAAATAACGCAAAATGAATAAAAAAGAAATCAGGTTATCGCCATCGAGTTTAAATTTATTTTTGGAATGTCCGAGATGTTTTTGGTTACAGGTTAATGAGAATATTCATCGTCCCAGGGGCGCCTTTCCCTCTCTGCCCACTGGAATGGATAGCGTGATTAAAAATTATTTTGATAAATACAGAGAAAAAGACGAATTACCACCAGAGATTCAGGGTAAAGTTGAGGGAAAATTATTACATGACCATAAACTTTTGAACAAATGGCGCAATTGGAGAACAGGATTGGAATATAAAGATGAGGAATTGAATGTTGTTTTATTTGGGGCTTTGGATGACTGCTTAGAAGATAATGGCAAATATATGCCCCTGGATTATAAAACCAAGGGTTTCGCCCCTAAAGATGGAGATTCGGAAAAATATTACGGAAATCAACTTGATTGTTATAGCCTGCTTTTAGAGGGGAACGGTTATCCAGTTGGAAATAATGGCTATTTGATTTATTATTATCCCGAGCATGTTGAAGAAAATGGTACAGTAATTTTTAATGTTGAGCCAATAAAATTAAAAATTGACCCGAATCGGGCCAAAAAAACATTAGAGGAGGCACTAAAACTGTTGAGCGGTCCAATCCCGCCTCATCACTTGGAATGTGAATACTGTATCTGGGGACGGAATAACGGTGATTGATTAAAATTTTATTTAAAAATTTTTAGCAAAAAAATGGCTGGGTCTTGCGACTCAGCCCTTTAAAAACTCAATGACTCGGGGAAGATATTGTTTCAACATATCTGGTCTCTGAAGATCGTGGTCTCCACCGGAAACAATGATTTTTTTGACCTTTGCTGGTAGTTTGTCGTTGCTTTGGATAGGGACTTTGTCATCGGCATCACCATGGATAATCAGGATTTTAGAAGGGTCGAAGGGGAGGGGTTCGAATAGATTTTGGTAGTCAATGTCTTTATTCTCCAGGAAATAGGCATTGGAAATCAGATGTTCTTTGGTCATTTTGGGCGACTTTTTCATTTCTCTTTCGAAAAGGTTTTTTAATCCGCTGAAGTGCTTTTTGTAGTTCGCCCAAGTAATTTCTGCTTCCACGTTGTTTTTAGTGAACCAAAATCTGTGGAGTTCTTTCTGGTTAAGAGCAGGAGAAAGAAAGACAACCTTACCGATACTTATGCTCTTAATTCTTTCAGGTTCTGCAACACCGCTGGCTAAATAGTTTAAAACCACTGCGCAACCAAAGCTATGGGCTACAAAGGATATGGTTTTCGCCCCGGCAATTCCCTGAATTTTTCTGACTGCCCTATCTAATTCCTTGGTTTGTTTTTCAACAGTAAGATCTTTGAATTTTCCATCGGATAAGCCACAACCCGAGAAATCAAATCTGAGCATATTGAATCTAAGACCCAACCTATCAACAATGTTCTTGAATTTTGACTCAACCGTTGTTCTCTCAAACCCGTGAACAAAGATTAAATCTTTGTTCGCTGAAGCAAGGTCGTATAAACCGCGCAGAGTTTCTCCTTTATGGTTTTTAAATTCTAATAAGCTAGTCATTTTACCTCCTTTTATATGTGTTCGAGAACTTTTTCCAAATTTCCTTCAACTACCACTTGGGCTTTTTCTTTCACACTGTCTTTGTCTGCGTTAAGAGCAATGAATTTACCGAGTTCTCCCATAGGTAAGTCAGAAACAGCATCACCTATTATAACCACGTCTTCTTTTTTGAGGCCAAGTTCCTGTATTTTGCTTTTGACGAATTCAGCTTTTCCGAATCTGTCAACTTTCTTAGAGATTTTGCCTGTTGCCACGCCATTTTCAAATTGAAGTTCAGTTCCTGTGGCAAAATTCAGATTCAGAACATCTTTTAGTGCGTCCATAACAAATTGTGGGCTGGCAGTGATTGCGCCTACTAGATACCCCTTCTCTTTCAGGGCATTAACAACTTCATTGGCTCCTTCTGCTAAATCTTCCTGGCAGTGTCTCTTGGCTTCTTCTCTTAATTCAGCTTCCGAAAGTCCCTTATACAGAGCGGTAACTTCTTCCATCCCCCATGGTCCTTGTTCTTTTCTGCGTTGATATTCCTCATCTAATTCTTTGACCTCTTTTTCCTTGCCAAAATGAACAAGGATGTCTTTAAAAGACCCCATTTTCTCCTTAAGAAAAGCACCCGAGCTAAAAATGACTAATTTTTTCGTGTTCATTTTTTCCTCCTTAAGTTAATTATTAGTATAGTTTTAATTTAAAGCAGTGTGTGTACTTTGTCAATAGTTTATAAATTTTTAATCATATATCCTTGTTTTAATTTGTATCCCAATTTTCGATAATATTCTCTAACTCCAATACCTGAAATCACGGCGATCCCTCGAATTCTCTCGGGACAAGTTTTTTTACCAAATTCATTACGAACTATTTTTTCCGCTTCAGCCATTAATTTTTTGCCCAAGCTTTTATGCTGTTGGGCAGTTTTTATTTTTTTAGATACAGGAACCACTTCGCCATAAGTATGAAGTTCGCGAATTAAGGCAGAATTTTTTAAAATTGGCAAACTCCAGTTATTCGTAATCCTCAACCTCAAAAAAGCTAAAATTTTATCATTTTTCACATCTTCAAATGATAGGAAAATTTCTTTTCCATTGGATGCATCATATTCTCGTCTTATAAGTTTTGAGTTTTGAGTTTTGAGTTTTGAGTTTCGGATTTCGCGGCAGCGAATGCATCTGCAATTTTTCCCTCTTTTTTTCATTTCTCTTTTAATAATTTCTCTTAAATTAGAAATCTTATTGCCCGCAACAATGCTTTGTGAGGGAATATCACGAATCATTCTCACGATTCTTACATAAGGCGGGATTTTTTCTTTGATTTTAATTAAAAGATTGATTAATTGTTTTTCCGTATACGGCTTATATTTTTTATTTTTCCAGATTTTATAAAGTGGAGCGGTTTTTAATACTGCGCAAGGATAGATTTTTAATTGGTCTGGTTGAAAGTTGGGGTTAGAAAACAATTCTTTAAACATTTTTTCATCTTTTTTCAAATTGGATCCGGGCAAATTCGGCATCATATGATAAGCAACTTTAAAACCAGCATCTTTTAGTAATTGAGTTGCTTTAATTGTCTCTTTTACTCCGTGTCCTCTTTTGTTCTTTTTTAAAATATCGTCAAAAATACTCTGTACCCCCAGTTCAATTCTGGTGCAACCTAATTCGCGCATTCTTTTAATCTCTTTTTGGCTTATAAAATCCGGTCTGGTTTCCAGGGTCAAGCCAATAACCCTGTTTTTAGCGCGTTCATTGGCTTTCTGGGCGCTTTTCAGGGGTTTTGTGGGATAACCGTTGCAAGCGTCAAAACAGCGCTTTATAAACCAATTTTGATATTTTTGGGGATATACCGACCAAGTCCCGCCCAGAACAATCAATTCTATTTTATCCGTAGTGTGACCAGTCATTTTTAAGGATTTTAAACGGGCGTCAACTTGTTTAAATGGGTCAAATTTAGTTAAAACCGCCCGCATACAAGCTGGTTCATTGGCCAAATAACTTTTGGGCATATCTTTTTCATCAGGACAATAAAGGCATTCACCCGGACAGGCGTAGGGCTTGGTAATTACCGTAATTGAAACAATTCCGGAAAGGGTTCTGATTTTTCTGGTTTTTAAAAGATTTTCTAAGATTAATGATTTTTTATTCTTGTGAGAAGCCAGTAGCTTGTGATATGCTTGAAGTAGATTAATATTATTAGGAATAGCAGTTTTGTATTTAAAAGCTGCTTGACGTTTAATCGCATCAAGTTTTTTCTCAGTAAGATTCTTTTGCTTTAAGGCAAATAATATAATATATTCAGAAATATTCATTTATGGATATAAAATACGCTAAACAAATATTAGAGGGAAATAAAAAAACATACAATGAGGTAGCTGAAGAATTTTATCAGACCAGAAGAAAATATAGTCCAGAATTAGAGGAGTTAAAATCTTATATTAAGGCGGGAGAAAAGGTTTTAGATTTAGGATGCGGAACGGGTCGGCTCTACGAAATATTCAAAGATAAGAATATTGATTATACTGGTATTGATTTTTCAGAAAATTTGATAAAGATTGCCAAAGAAAAATATGGAGACAGGTTTATAGTAGGGGATATATTAAGTTTACCATTTCCTGATAAAAATTTTGACTCTATTTGGTCAATTGCAGTTCTGCACCACATCCCATCGGATGAATTAAGAAAACGCGTCTTAACTGAAATTAAGCGAATTTTAAAGCCAAGCGGAAGAGTAATCATCACTTGCTGGAAAATAAAATCATTTTTTCGGAAAGATATTTTCATTCCATTTCATGGTAAAAAAAGATATTATCACGTTTTTACTAGAAGAGAATTGAAAAAACTATTTGAAAAATCAGGATTTAAGATTGAAGAGTCAAGGTTCTTGAAAAGAAATAATAAAAAAACTAACATTTTAATTGTCGCTAAAAAATTATGAAATTACATTTTTATGGTGGGGCTGGCGAGGTGACAGGGGTTAAATATCTTTTAGAAATTAAAACTAGTCCCAGAAAATTTACAAACATTCTTATTGATTGCGGAATTCTCCAGGGTGGCAAAACAGAAATGGAAGAAAATTATAAAGAATTTTCTTTTGACCCGAAAAAGGTTGATTATCTATTTATTACTCATGCCCATATTGACCATATTGGATTGGTTCCCAAACTCTATAAAGACGGGTTTCGAGGAAAAATTTTTACCACCCCGCCAACAAGAGATTTAATGGAGCTGGTTTTGACTGATAGTTGTCAGATTTTTGAAAAGGAATCCCGCGAGAGCGGTAAGGAAGCTCTTTTTACAAAAATCGATCTCGAAGGGGTTTTGACCCTTATTGAAACAATAGATTATGAAAAAAAACAGAAATTAGAGGATGAAATATATTTTAAATTTAACGATGCTGGCCATATGCTGGGTTCGGCCATAATCGAACTCTGGGCAGAGGGGAAAAAGATTGTTTTTTCCGGAGATTTAGGCAATGCGCCCAGTCCTCTTTTAAATCCTCCAGCCAAGATTACTGAGGCCGATTATATCTTGGTCGAATCTACCTATGGTAACAGAATTCATGAGGGCAAAGATAAAAGAAAGGAGGCCCTAGAGAATATTATTGAAGAGACACATACTCATAAAGGAACCTTAATGATTCCAGCTTTTGCCGTGGAGCGAACCCAGGAATTGCTTTGTGAATTAAATGAATTAGTGGAAAATCATCGTATTCCCCACGTACCGATATTTATTGATAGTCCTTTGGCGGTTAAGGCGACTGAAATTTACAAAAAATATCCGGATTATTTTAACAAAGGAGCAAGTAAATTAATTCAGGGCGGTCATGACCTGTTCAAATTTTCAGGCCTATCCTATACTGAAGAGGTAGATGATTCAAAGGCCATAAACCGAATTCTGCCCCCCAAAATCATTATTGCTGGTTCGGGAATGTCAGCTGGAGGGAGAATTCTTTTTCATGAGAAATTTTATCTCCCCGATCCCAAGAATTGTCTTTTGATAACCAACTTTCAAGTAAAGGGAACTCCTGGTCGTCAGATTATGGCAGGGAATAAAAGTGTAAGGATTTTTGATGAAGAAGTGCCGATTAGAGCAAGAATTACCTCGATTGAAGGTTATTCTTCTCATGCCGACCAAAAAGCCCTTTATAAATGGTTAAATAATTTTTCTAAACCGGTCAAACATATTTGGGCGGTTCAAGGAGAACAAGAATCAGCCGAAGGATTAGTTCAACTGGTAAAAGATCATCTGGGAATTCCGGCCTCGGTACCTCGGGTGGGGGAGACAGTGGATTTATAATTGGGAAAATGCTATTATAAAATTATATGAAATATAAAATCTGCGTGTCGGGAGCAGCTGAAACCGGTCATTGTCAGAAAGGCGCCTTAGAAAAAGCCAAAGAACTTGGTCGGGAAGTGATTCGCCAAAACGGTATTTTAATTACTGGTGCTACTTCCGGCATTCCTTATTGGGCAGCTATTGGGGCTAAGGAAGAGGGGGGAGTGGTTATCGGATTGTCGCCAGCCGCTTCCGAGGCGGCCCATACAAAAACCTATCAGCTACCCACTGATTTTCATGATGTTATAATTTATACTGGCTCTGAATATGCGGGGAGAAATCTTCAATTAACTCGAGCTTCTGACGCGGTTATTGTTGCCTGTGGTCGGATGGGAACCTTGAATGAATTCACTATCGCCTTTGAAGACCAGAAGCCGATTGGAGTTCTGGCTGAAAGCGGAGGAACAGCGGACATGATAAAGCAAATTGTCAAAAATGCTCATCGTGGTCCCGGTAAAATAGTTTATGAACCGAACCCCAGAAGGCTGGTTTCTAAATTAATAAAATTAATCGACAAAGAGAAAAGCAAATAATAATTAATTATTAATTTAAACGTATGGCAGAAAAAAAGGAAGAATTAATCGGCAAAATTACTCATTACTTCGGCAAAATAGAGGTGGGAATTGTTGAAATTACCAAGGGCGGATTAGCGGTAGGAGATACAATTCATATTAAAGGGACAGGCACTGATTTTGAACAACCAGTAGATTCAATGCAGATAGAACACGAGCAGGTGGACAAGGTTAAAAAAGGTGACGTTATTGGTTTGAAGGTAAAAGACAAGGTTAAAGAAGGAGATGAGGTTTATAAAGTTACTGAATAGGATAATTTTAATAACCTTTATTAAGATTTAGGAATAATAATATTATTATTGATTTTGATTATGATTATCTCTTTTGATAAGGAAAAAATTGATATCAGCTCAAAGAGGAAATGGTTTATTGTAGGGATGATTATCGCTATTTTAAACCCCATTTTTTCTGGTTTGGTGATTTCTTACGCATTTTTAACTGAGCCAAAACTAAGGAAAGAAGGAAAGATTCTTTTGCTGATTAGCTTTATCTGGGCAATAATTTTGGCTTATCTTATTGAATGGCTTAAGACCGGAGGCTATATTTAGTAGATTATTGCGTAATATAGGTTTTACGACCATTTTGGCTATATGGTATAAGTAATATGAAGCGATTTTTCTTGGGTACAGTCATATTAATGGCGACTATTGTGGGAGTTGGAATGTTTGGTCTACCCTATGTCGGAGCTCAATCAGGATTTCTGATTGCGGCTATTTTTTTATTTATTTTAACCGCAATTATGACGTTCCTTCATCTTTTCTACGGAGAAATAGTATCTCGGACCAAGGAAAAACATCGATTGGTTGGTTATGCCGATCATTATTTGGGGAGGGGGTGGAGAAGTTTAGTTGCCATTTCAGTGGTGGTGGGATTTTACGGTTCGCTTCTTGTTTATATTATTGTTGGAGGCGATTTTTTGCATCTTGTTTTTTCTTCTTTTACCAATATAGACGTTCCTGTTATTGTTTTTAATTTAATATTTTTTATAATTGGCGCAGGAGCTGTTTATCTAGGCTTGCGTACAATTTCTGGTTTAGATCTTTTTATGGGGATATTTTTGATTTTAATAGTTTTTTTATTTTTATATTTGGGATTTAATCAAATAAATATAAATAATTTAAAGACAGTCGATTGGCATAATATTTTTATTCCTTATGGCGTTATTCTCTACGCATTAGCTGGGATAGCCGCTATTCCTGAGATAAAAGATTTTTTTTCTGGGGAAAGTAGAAAATTTTATAAAAAAGCGATTATTTGGGGAACATTGATTCCGGGCATTCTATATTTTATTTTTATGGTTACAGTTATTGGTTTAACCGGTATTAACACTTCCTTGGACGCAGTGACTGGACTAATTGATTTATTGGGCAAGAAAGTAATTTTTATGGGGGCTTTATTTGGCTTTTTAGCTACTATTAGTTCTTTCTTTATTTTGGGCTTATCCCTAAAAGAGACATTTTTGTACGATTTTAAAATCAATAAAAATTTATCTTGGTTTATGGCTTGTTTTGTCCCCTTAATTCTTTTCGGATTTGGGGTATATAACTTTGTTACCATCATCGCTTTATTAGGAGCTATAATGGGAGGGATCGAAGGGACGGCTGTAGTTTTAATTTATAAGAAAGCGAAAAAATTAGGTGATCAAGCCCCTGATTATAATTTGAAAGACCCAGTAATTTTAAGGTACATCATGATATTATTATTTGTTTTAGGATTCATTTATACCCTTCTTCAGATTATTGCTTAATCCCTAAAACATTAATAAACATTAATAAATTATATAATTAAAAAAAGATTAAAAAGTGTAATAATTGTGTATAAATAGCTAAATTTAAGGAGTTTTTATCAATGTTTGGACATAAAAACTCCTTTTATTTTTGTTTCTATATCCCAATTCGTCCAAAATTGATTTAGGAGCCAATAAATTCATCTTTTTAGATGCTTTATTTCTTAAGAATCTATCGCAAAACCCAGATTGAAAATAACTAGTAGTTCAATCTTGTTATCCGGATCTAAATTTTATAAAAATAGGCTTTTTAGCCATTATTTATATTAATTTTAGCACCATGTAATCGAGCTCCAATGAACTATAATTTGAACATATAGAAAAATATAATAAAATTAAAAAAATCATAAAAATAGCTCATAATACGCCATATTCCGTATGTAATATTAGTAATATTTGAGGCTAAAATGAAGCTAATTTTGGAGTTATTCACAGGTTGCCTCTTGACACGAGGTATTTTAAAAATAGTATAATATATATAGAAATATATAATATTACTTTAAGGGTGTTTCAGCTTGAGGGTTGCAGCTGAATTCTCAATTTTCAAAATCACACCCGGTCTTTTTATTTTTAGGAACCTCACCGGGTAGGGTAATGAAAATCTAGCAAGATTGGGAATTCAGCAAAGATGAAAAATAACAGTAAAAATAACAAAAATGGAGCTGAATACGTCCCCTTACAAGAAGCGGCCAGACTTTATGGTTGCACCCAGAAGCACATGAATTTATTGGCTCGCCAGGGAAGGTTGAGGGCAGTAAAATTGGGTCGCAATTGGTATACTACTCGGCAATGGTTAAATGATTATAGAGTTAAATTCAATAATAGTGGCAATAATTCCGAAAAATATATATCTTTAGCCGAGGCAGCCAGCGTTTATGGTTGTACCCAGAGACATTTAAGCTTAGTAGCCCGTCAAGGAAAGTTAAAGGCAGTAAGAATTGGACGGAACTGGTTTACTAATTTTAAATGGCTAAGAGATTACTTGGGGTCAGTAAAGGGAGAAAAAGTTATTTCTAGAAAATTCCCAGCAATTATTCCGACCCTAACTACTAAAAAAGTTTTTGCGCTATCATTAATTGGTCTTCTTATATTTTGTTTTATCAGCACTGTCTTTATGGGACTGAAAGAAGATACTCTCCCGGGTTCTTATACCGTTAAGAAAATCGTCAGTGCTTATTCGTCTACTTTTAAATTAACCAAAGATTCTTTTGAATCTTTGGTTTTTAATTCTTTTAATTTTGTAAAAGATTCTTTTGTTAAAATTTCTGACAATAATGTTAAAGACATAAACAATGCACCGGCTCAAGCTATCTTAGAAACAAATAAAGTTTTATCACTTGCCATTGATAGTGTTTTTGGTAAGAGCATTAATAAAATGGCAAGTGTTTTTAGTCCAGTTTCTGATTTTGCTGAAAAATTTACCGCTCTTCACCACCGAATAAATACACAAGTAGATAAAATGACTTGGCAACCCCTATCACCATATACTCGAACCATGGCTAAAGGAGCGGTAAAAGCATGGGAATTGGTTAAGTATACCCCCAAAGCAATCGGTCATTTATTTGCTAAAATCTTTGACGGTCTCATCGCTCTTCTTGATTCAATTTTTGGCAAATCTGGTTATTTCGTAATCAATAAAGTGTCTAAAGTAATAAGTTTTGTTGATAAGTTTTTCTCCTCAATCAAAAATGTTTTTGTTCGTTTACCCCAAGGTTTCAGAAGTCTTTTTACCCTTGATTTTCTTATTCCTTCCTATCCAGTTGGCTTTACTGATCAAACCTTTATTTCAATCAAAGATCTCTATCAACGATTAGCTGAGATGAAAAATTACGTAGAGGGAAAGAAAATAATTATTACTCAAACCACCCAGGAAATCATCAACGAAATTACCATTACCAAGCCAGTAGAAATCAGAAAAGAGGTTTCAGTAGTCAAAGAACAAGCAGAATTGGATAAATTGAAAGCCTCAATTTTAGCTGAAGTAGATGAAAAATTAAAAACCATGCAAGCAGGCATACTTAGCACTGAGCACATTGAAAATAACTATTATTACTCCGAAGCAGCTCAAGTCGCCAGAATAGATACTTTTAATACTGACATCACTTTTAATGAGAATGTTGATATGAATAAAAATTTAACTGTCAGTGGGGCACTTGGGGCAGGTTCAATTTCTGCTAGCACTCTGCTTTTGAGTGGAGCAATTCAGGTTGCGGGAAGCGAGCTCTTGTCCTACTCTAGATTCGGCACTGCTGTTACTAACTACACTTTATCCGATGCTTATGATTTATTAATTTCTGGAGATTTGGAAGTAGATGGTCAGACCTGGTTTGATAATGATGTTTCAATTTCAAATAATTTAGATGTTGGTGGAGATGTTACTATCAGTGGAAACCTGAATGCCGGAGCAATTAGTTATAATACTGCTTCGGTTGCTGATGACTTTGAAGTTGGAAACGGTATTTTCTATGTTAACGTTGGTTCTCAATCATATCAGTTTGGAGGTACTGGCACTGCGTCATACGCAGGTCCGGTCAGTATATCAGCTGACCTGAACATAGGTTCAGGTCAGCTGTTTGTAGACAACAGCACTGGTTATGTAGGGATTGGGGATTTGTCTCCCGATTATACCCTAAGCGTAGACGGCACAGCCTCAATATCTGACAACTTCTATCTTGGCAATGATATGCTGTGGTCTGGAATCTCAGCTGATTATCTGTATTCCTCATCATCTTGGAACATATTCGGCAATTTAGATCTAGATGGCGCTGCTTCAATTTCCGAGAATCTTACGGCTGTTGGCACAATAACTGGAGGAACAATTACTGACGGAACATTATCCATTAATTCCGGCAATCTCACCTCAGCCAATCTTTTAGATTTTACTCGAGCTTCTGGTTCTGTTGATTTAGAAGTTGCTTCAGCCGGATTTACTAATTTATGGGCAACAACAATAACTGATAATACTGCTACTCTAACTGGCGGAGTATTTACTGGTTTAACCTCATTGACTTCTACAACAGGATTATTTACCCACTCCTCTATATCCGATGATTTTGAAACCTTATCAGCCCAAATCACTTCTGCCAGTATCGGAACTCTCTATACCGGCACATTATCAGCAACAGGAAATCTGGATATGAACAATAATTTAATCCTGAACATTGGAGCA
>Ga0172362_10003953_pt1 | contig 12836 bp, 13 predicted proteins | sample LakKivs1_kivu2a2_FD_114534 | JGI IMG/M metagenome (GOLD analysis project Ga0172362, IMG submission 114534) | Sediment microbial communities from Lake Kivu, Rwanda - Sediment s1_kivu2a2 | ecosystem: Environmental > Aquatic > Freshwater > Lake > Sediment | place: Rwanda: Western Province, Lake...
AGGATACAAAATTAATACTTTACACATATTTTGTAGAAACCATTGGTGAATTAGAAGCAAAATCTGAAATTGAAAGTTTTGCATGGATCGGACGGGATTATAAAAAACAAGATATAAAAGTTTCATCTATCTTGGAAAAATTCATCATACCAAAATTGATTGAAATGAAGTTATTGTGATTAAATGAGAAAATTAAAAATATTGCTGTCCACTTTGCGAGAGAAGCAAAGATACATAGCATTTCAGGTTATTTCAGAGGAGGGTGAAGAGTTCACTTATTCGGATTTAGAATCTGCAATATGGAATACAATGTTAGATTTTTTAGGTGAGTATGGTGTTTCTAAAACTTCAGTATGGCTTCTAAAAGATTGTTGGGATCCTGAGAAACAGATAGGTATTTTAAGGTGTAATAATAAATCAGTTCAAGAAATTATCACAACTTTAGGTTTAATCGACAGATTGGGCGATACTAGAGTAACGTTTAAAGTATTAAAAATTTCGGGAACTATAAAAAGTATTAAGAAAAAATTTTATGGGGTGAAATAATGCCACAAATATTACCAGAGTATATGGGTTATGATAGAACTATAGCCGTTTTCTCACCTGATGGAAGATTATTTCAAGTTGAGTATGCGAAAGAAGCAGTAAAAAAAGGAACGACATCAGTGGGTTTGGTGTTTAAAGATGGTGTAATCCTAGCTACAGTAAAGCAGATAATGAGGTTGATTGTACCTAACACAGTAGAAAAATTATTCAAGATAGACGACCACCTTGGTGCTGTTGCAGCAGGTTTACTTGCAGATGCCAGAGTCTTAGTCAATCAAATCATGGTCAAGGCCCAAATTAACAGAATTACATATGAAGAAGCGATAGATGTTTGGTCTTTAGCAAAAGTATTGGGTGACAAAATGCAATTATCCACACTTTATGCTGGATTGAGACCTTTTGGTGTATCTTTCCTTCTCGGGGGAATTGACTCATCTGGCCCTCATCTAATTGAAGCAGACCCTTCTGGAATGCTTTACGAGTGGGAAGCTTATGCAATCGGTAGAGGAGCAACAATCGCTAATAAACTTTTCAGAGAAAAATATAGAAATGACATGGATGAAAAAATTGCATTAAAGTTTGTAATAGATGTGATAAAAAAATCCGAAAAGGTAACGAATCTTCCAAAAGCTTTAGATATAGCAATAATTAGGGTGAAAGATAAAAAATTTGAGAAATTGACAGAGGAACAAATCAAAAAACTCGTGTGAAATTTTTATGGTGAGTGTCGATAAGGCTGTTATAAGTAGGTTGAAGAAGAGTGGAACTTGGTTTGAAGTCTTAGTTGATCCGATTAAAGCATTAGAATTAAAAAAGGGTAAACAAGTCAACATTGATGAGATTTTGGCTTTTCCTGGTATATATCATGACGTAAGAAGAGGTGATGCCATACCAGAAAATGAATTACAAACGAATTTTGGTACAATTAACATTTACCAAATTGCTAAAAAGATTATAACTGAAGGTGAACTACAGTTTACGACAGAACAGAGAAAAAAATTCGTAGAAGAAAAGACAAAAGAAATAGTTGATATTATATCAAGGAGAGGAATTAACCCCCAGACCAACACACCTCATCCGCCACAGAGAATATTAAATGCTATAGAAAAGGTAAGGACTCAAGTAGATCCATTCATAGATGCTGAATTGCAGGTAAACAAAATAGTGGAATCTATAAAAACTTTACTACCCATAAAATTCCAAAAGGTTACTTTGAAAATAGTAATTCCACCACAATTTAGTGGAAAAACATATTCAGTTCTAAAGAGAACTGTTAGAGAATTTGAGGAACAATGGTTAAATGATGGATCTTTGCAGGTTACTCTAGAAATACCTGTTGGCGCCCAAGAAGACTTATTCAAAACAATTGGAGATGTTACAAAAGGTAATTTTAAATCTGAGATTGTAAAAAGAGTTGATTTGTGATGATTGAAACTAGAGAAATTGTACTTCCAGGGGAAATTTTAGCTGATGTCAAAGAAGGTCGTCCTGGACATGGAACTTTCATAGAAGATGGTAAAATAATTTCTAAGTTTCTTGGTATTCCAAAGATGGGCGAATACATATCGGTAATCCCACTCTCAGGTGTTTATATTCCAAAAAGACAGGATAAAGTGATTGGTTTTATAACAGGTATAGAGAAGGTTGGTTGGATTGCTGATATAAATTCGCCTTGGGATGCATTTCTTCCTTTGTCAGAAGCTGTTGATGAGTTCATCGATTTCAAAAAGACTGATATTTCTCGATATTATGATGTTGGTGATACAGTTTATGCCACGATTCTAGACATCAAGCGTGGAAGTATTCAATTGAGTATGAGGGAACCAATGGCAAGAAAGTTGAAAGGCGGTGTCACTATCAAGATTACATCGAGTAAAGTTCCAAGGTTGATTGGAAAAGAAGGTAGTATGATTAACACAATTAAAGAAAAGACAAGAACTATAATAAGGGTTGGACAAAACGGAGTAGTTTGGATTTCAGGCGAGAAAGTTGATAAAGCAATTAAAGCTATCAAAATGATAGATGAAAAATCACACATCCTTGGTTTGACTGACGAAATTTCAAAATTATTAAGTGATTAAATGGGAATGAAAACTGAAGAAAAATTAATAATAAAGGGAAAAAGAATCGATGGAAGGAAGCCAGATGAGATTAGGGAGATAGAGATGAAAGTTGGTGTGATTCCGAATGCAAACGGTTCTGCCCAAGTCAGGTTTGGTAACACTATAGCAATAGCCGGTGTTTATGGACCAAGACCTTTATATCCCAAACATTTACAGAAGTCAGACACTGGTATTTTACAATGTAGATATAATATGGCTCCATTTTCTGTTGATGAGAGAATCAGTCCCGGTCCATCGAGAAGAAGTACTGAGATAACAAAAGTGACTAGATTGGCTTTGGAACCAGCTTTGTTCTTAGAAGAATATCCAGAAACTGTAGTTGATGTATACATAGAAATATTACAGGCTGATGGCTCAACAAGAGTTACTGGTATAAATGCGGCTTCTTTAGCCTTAGCCGATGCTGGAGTTCCTATGAGGGATTTAGTCGTCGCTTTATCTGGTGGAAAGATAGATGACACAATGATAATAGACTTGTGTGGAAAGGAAGACAATTATTCTGAAGCTGACATGCCTGTTGCATTCTTGCCAAGAAGGAAAGAAATCACTTTGTTACAAATGGATGGAATGTTAACCTCAGAAGAAGTCAAGCACATAATAAAAATGATATTGAAAGCTGGGGAAAAAATTTACGAAAAACAAAAAGAAGTTTTAAGAAAAAAATATAAGGAATGATTTAATGAGATCTGAATATATTCTCAAACTAATCGAAAATGACGAAAGAATTGACGGTAGGAAAATGGATGAATTCAGAAAGATAAATGTCGAAACAGGATGTATAAAAAGGGCTGAGGGCTCTGCCAGAGTTAAGTTTGGAAAAACTGATGTTATCGTTGGTATTAAAATGGAAATTGGAGAGCCTTTTTCTGACATGCCAAATATGGGTGTTTTGAAGACTGGAGCTGAATTCACGCCTATTGCATCCCCAGATTTTGAATCTGGGCCACCAGGGGAAGATGCAATAGAATTGGCAAGGGTTGTGGACAGAGGGATAAGAGAATCTGAATGTATTGACCTAGAAAAACTTTGTTTAAAAGAAGAAGAGAAGGTGTGGGAAGTATATGTAGATATTCATATTATCAATCATGATGGGAATTTAATAGGTGCTTCTGCTTTAGCTGCAATCTCGGCTTTAAAAACGACAAAGATTCCTAAATTAGAAGATGACAAAATTATCAGAGATAAATTGGAAAAGAAGTTGCCGCTTTTACATGAACCAATCACAGTAACTGTAGGTAAAGTATCAGATAAGTTTATAATAGATTCTACTAAAGAAGAGGAAGAAGTTCTGAATTCAAAATTGACTGTTGCTATAATGGAAGATGAAAAAATATGTGCTATGCAAAAGGGGGGAACAGACAGAATTTCTTTTGATGATATAGAGAAGATGATAAATTTGGCTATAAAGAAATCTAAGGAACTGAGGAAGTTATTGTGATTTTATGGGTAGAAAGATATTGAGCAGAAAGTTGAGGCAAATAAAAGCGGGAAAAGTTAGACTTGCTCCAAGATGGGTTGACATAAAAAAATTTGGAATGAAGAGAGCTAGGAACAGAAGAGTTTCGATAACTAGAAGGAGTTGGAAGAGGAAGAAACTTAGGATATAGACTAATTTTTAGAAAATTTATAGATAGTTGAAATGCAAAATATTCTATGAGAAGATGTATTCTAAAAATATTGAGAAAGTTTTAAAAGAGAAACGAATTAGAGTGGGTGACAGGATTAAACTTGTTAAAAACAAGAAAACTTTCGAAGGTATTCTGATGCCAAGAATAGAAATGGGTGATCTGAATTGTTTAATAATCAAGCTGGATAACGGTTACAACATAGGAATAGGGTTTGAAAGGGGAGTTGAATTAGAAAAAATAAGAACTGAATGGCAAATTTCTGGAAAAAAAGTGAAAGAAGTTGAATCGATAACATTCGATAAAAAATTACCAACAATTTCTATAATTGGGACTGGTGGAACGATTGCAAGTAAGATTGACTACAGGACTGGCGGTGTTTATGCCTCTTTTTCTGCAAAGGATATTGTTACACAAATCCCAGAATTAAAGGAAATAGCAAACATCAGGGCAAAACAAATAATGAATATATTAAGCGAAGATATGACTCCTGATAGATGGAGAGAAATTGCAAGAGCAGTTGTAAAAGAAATAAATTCTGGTGTGAGTGGTTTGATAATAACTCATGGAACAGATACACTACATTATACTGCTGCTGCATTGAGTTTTATGTTGAGAGACCTGCCAATCCCTGTTGCCTTAGTAGGTGCCCAAAGATCGAGTGATAGAGGATCTTCTGATACAGTAATGAATGTTGCCTGTGCCGCAAACTTTGTGGTTAACTCGGATGTTGCAGAAGTTTGTACTGTGATGCATGGTAGTATTGAAGATAATTATTGCCTTGCCATCAGGGGAACCAAGGTTAGAAAAATTCACACCTCTAGAAGAGATGCGTTTAAACCAGTAAATGAATTGCCTATTGCGAGAATAAATTGGATAGATAAGAAAATTGAAATTATGAATGAAAATTATAGAAAAAGGAATAGTAAAAAAGTTAAAGTTGATGATAAGATTGAAACTAAGGTTGCAATAATAAAGTGTTATCCTGGTTTAGAACCAGAAATATTAGATTACTATCTGAAGAAAAAATATAAGGGATTTATTATTGAAGCGACCGGCCTTGGCAATACTCCCACCTTGGGAAAACATTCTTTATTGCCAAAAATTGAAAAGGTTGTAAAATCTGGAGTGCCTGTAGTAATTACTTCGCAATGTATTTATGGAAGAGTTCATCCTTTTGTTTACCGTCCTTTGCGTGAGTTAACTAAAAGAGGAGTGATATTCGCAGAAGATATGTTACCAGAAACGGCTTACGTGAAATTGATGTGGGTTCTTGGACATACAAAAAAAATGAATCAAATCAAGGAGATGATGCTAACAAATTATGCAGGGGAAACCAATAAAAGGATTGAAACAGGAGAATTTTCAATTTGGTGAACGTATTGAATTACGAAGATATTAATTTAAAGTGTGGACTGGAAATCCACCGGCAATTGAACACATCTCATAAATTATTTTGTGGTTGTTCTACAAACATGATAGAAAAGAAACCTATTACAGAAATAAAAAGAAAATTACATCCTGTTGCAAGTGAGCTCGGAGAAGTAGATGTAGCTGCTCAATATGAGTTCTTAAGGAATAGACAATTTAATTATCAAGTTTTTCATGGGGAAAATTGTTTGGTTGAATGTGATGAAGAACCTATCCATCTTTTGAATCAAGAAGCATTAGAAATCGCTTTACAGGTAGCTCTTCTGTTTAATTGTATTATACCAGAGGAAATTCATATCATGAGAAAGACTGTCATCGATGGCAGCAACACTTCGGCCTTTCAAAGAACAATGGTGATTGGACTGAACGGTTTCATAGAATATAAAGGAAAAAAGATTGAGATATTACATGTCAGCCTGGAAGAGGATGCGGCTGGATTAGTAGAAGAAAAAAATGGAAGTGTAACTTATAGGTTGAATAGACTAAGCATTCCTTTAGTTGAGATTGGTACTGGTTTAATTGTCGGTTATTCGCCTGAAGAAATACAGAACATTGCTTACACAATTGGTATGATTTGTAGGTCAACCGGAAAGGTTAAGAGGGGTATAGGAACGATACGCCAAGATGTTAATGTTAGTATAAAAGGTGGTCAAAGAGTTGAGATAAAAGGTGTACAAGAACTTGGGTTGTTATCAAAAGTAATTGAATTAGAAGTTCAAAGACAGCTGTCACTCCCAAGAGTTGAAAAGGAAACGAGGGCTGCTTTACCTGATGGAACAACAAAGTTTACAAGGCCTTTGCCTGGAGCAGCAAGGATGTATCCTGAGACTGATATCCCACCATTTAAAATTGAGAAAACATTCATTCAAAAAATTAAGAAAAATTTACCTGAACCCTGGGATAAAAAACTCATTAGGTTTAAAGAAGAATTGAAATTATCTTATGATCTAGCAAATCAAATTTTGAGATCGGATTACTTAGATCTGTTTGAAAGCCTCACAAAAAAATTCAAAATTAACCCGAGCGTTATAGCTAATGTTTTCGTCAGTACTCTGAAAGATTTGAAAAAAAGAGAGAATATTTCCGTGGAAAATTTGATAGATGAAGATTTTGAAAAATTATTTGAACTGTTAGAAACTGGAAAATTGGTGAAAGAATCTATTCCTGATATATTATCTTATAAGGTCAAGAACCCTGAAATTGCAATGACTGAAATTATAAAGAAAATTGGTTTAGAAGCCATAAGTAAAGAAGAATTAACAAAAATAGTCAATGATACCTTAGAAAAAAATAAAGGACAACCCTTAAACAAAATTATAGGCATAGTGATGAGTAAAGTTAGGGGAAGAATTAAAAGTGAAGAAGTTGCAGAGATAGTTAAAAAAGAGTTTGAAAAGGTATATTAATTGGATAAAATAAAAAAATATATAAGTGATTATATGAGAATTAACCATAAAAATATAGTCTATCATGGTTTGTTTGTTTTGATTCTTTCAAGTTTATTGACTGTTGGAATTGTTTATGCCCAAGAAGCAACGGCTTCTACATTTCCATTGGGGCCTATGCCTAAGTTGATAGTATTCATTATAGCTATCATTATATCGATAATAACTGATTCTTTAGTGTGTTTAAGTTTAGTGGGCGGGCCTCGACTATTAAAAGTTACAGTTGAAAGTGCATTGTGGGCGTTCATAAATATTTATTGGTGGGATTATATTGCACCAGCTTCAGGCACAACACTTCTTACTTTAAGATTTTTCCAAGTAGGAGATCCTTCATGGAATTATTTTTTTGGAATTAATGTTATAGTGGTTTTCATTCTAAATTTCTTGGCTGAGCAAGTTATTTTCAGGTTTGCAAGAGGGGCTGCACCATCTCCTAACTGGCAAGATGCTTTATTGGCAGGAATCGATGCAGTTTCGCCAACGATACTTTTCATTGTTTTACCACTGTTAGGGTTGTTCTAAATTCTCTTTTTTTATTTTTTTAAATTTTGACTGGTTACAATTATAGTATGATAAATTTGTTTTAAGTCTTCAAACAAGGTCATTGTCTCAGTGTCAAGTAATTTATTAATAAGGTAATCGTAATGTTTTAATAGCTCTTTACTAGCTCCTTCTCGTGTTATTTCTTGTCTTTCTTTTATGAGTTCATATTTGAGTTGTTCAATTTCATTTATCGATTTAAGTATCCAATGAAACCAATCTACTAAAACCATCCTACGTGTTGAAACTAGAAGTGGTAGGAATTTATAAAATACCACTTCATTGAGAGTAATTGGATGAACTTCCTTGTAAACATTCATAAAGCCTTGAGTCGCTTTATGCATGTCTCTTAGCTTTCTCCATTTGCTCCAATCGAGTCCTTTTATTCCTGGAACATTTTTAGGGTTAGTTTTATCGTGAAGCTCCTTAATGTATGAGTATACACCATCTATCTTCCCCCTAAATTTACTGTGTAAATCAATAATATTATCAGGGATTTTTGATGGTAACTCTCCTGTTTTTTTCTTTTCAGTCTCTGTGATTTTCATTATTAACACTTAGAATATGATTAATAGATAATTTGTATTTGACCTAATTGTTGGACCTTTAAACTATTTTTATCAAGGAAACTATATTTATATTCGGTAGAATGGTTTACGATTGGCATTACATAGTTCTTGTCTACTATACGCCTTTTGTAATGTTATTTGGAGTTACATACGCATTGTTATCAAGAATATTTAAAGACCAGAGAAAACCCGCGATGATTATAGCATTTGCGATGAGTGCTTTAGGGACGGGTTATATGGCTAGGACTGGTTTATCTGAAGATTTATTTTTGAACTTCGTCGGCAAATCCATGGAAGTTATAGGTATAGCTGGTTTTTTTATTTTACTATTAGCATTTCTTGGATTAAAAGTAGGTTTTTCCTTGAAAAGTAAGTTCGATAAATTAGGTTTTTTGATAGCTTTCAGTTTAATAGCTTTATGGATTTCACAGGGAACTATGCTTGAAAAAGTGGGTACCCCAGTATTCAGTTTTATATTGATTTTAAGTGTTTTTATCTTACTTTATTTAATTTTCAAACTATTAATCACAAAGATTTACAAAAAATAAGATTTATTCATCGAGTTTTTTAAGGGAGTAAGAGAAATCTATATTAGAGAACATGAAAAAAGAGCAGAGTGCAACCATTTTGTATACAATCTTAGGATGTGTAGTCGGTTACATCTCAGTTTCCTTGAACAACTTTTTCCTTATAATCGCCTTAGTAGTTGGTTTATACCTGCTAACTGTTGTTCCACTCGCAAAAAAAATTACTGTTGATAAACTTGTTCGATGGCTACTTTCAAACACATTCGCTGTCTACATACTAGTTTGGTTAGTGGTCTACATACTGCTGAGTAATGTGAGTATAGCATGATAACGAGGATAAACAAACTGAGTCTACAGGGATTTAAATCATTCAGAAAAAGGATTTCCATACCCTTTTTTCCAGGATTTAATGTGTTTTGTGGACCTAATGGTGTTGGTAAAAGCAATGTTCTAGATGCTATAACATTTGTTCTTGGCAGCGCCTCAACAAAGACTTTACGTGCTGGAAGATTGAATGAGTTAATTTACCATGGAAACGGCAACGTACCACCGTCTGACTATGCCTCTGTCACTTTATGGCTCGATAATTCAGATAAAATATTTCCATTTGAGATATCTGAAATAGCTGTGAAGAGGAAAATCAACAACAAAGGGATAAGCATATTCAAAATAAACGGTAAGACGACTACAAGAGAAAAAGTTACGGAATTGCTATCTGCAGCCCGCATTCACCCTGAAGGTTACAACATTATAATGCAAGGAGATGTAAGTCAAGTCATCGAAATGACACCACAAGAGAGAAGAGGAATAATCGACGAGATTTCTGGGATAGCTCAATATAACGAGAAGAAAGAGAAAGCAGAGAAGAATCTCGACATTGTGGGAGAAAAATTGAAGGAAGTTGAAATCATTCTCACAGAAAGACTAGAAAGGTTACAGGAACTAGAAACTGATAGAAATACCGCTTTGAAGTACAAAGAGTTGAGGGAAAGATTAGAATTGTTGGAAGCTTCTTTGGCGTATAAGAGGTTTCAGATTGAACAAGAAAAATATGAAAACCTGGAAAAAGAGATAAAAGACTGCGAAGTTGGGATACAGGGTTTAGAAGATGAGATAAGAAAAGTAGATAAAATCATTGAAGTTAAACAGAAAAGAAAGGATGAGATAAAAGAAACTATTTTTGTAAGAACAAGGGAAACTGGTATAAGAGAGGAAATAGAAGATGTGAAGAACAAGACAATTAGAAATCAAGATAGGATTGAGTCCAATCAGAGAGAAATAGAAAGAATCAATGGGATGATAGAAAAATTGAATGTTTTGCAAGAAAGAAGGCCTGAAGTTTTCAGTAAAGGTGTTAAAGCTATTCTTAGTTTGAGAAAAAATGGTGTTTATGGAATCGTTTCTGATTTGATAAAGGTTCCAAACGAATATTCTGTTGCTGTGGAAGTAGCTGGTGGTTACCGTTTACAAAATTTGGTTGTTAGAGATACTCAGATTGCAACAGAGTGCATAAATTATTTGAAGAGGGAGCAAATTGGGAGAGCTACTTTTCTTCCGTTAAATAAAATAAAACCAAGAAAACTAAAATCCGAACAAAAAAATCTTCTTAAGAAACCCGGTGTAATAGGATTGATAACAGACCTGATAAAATTCGATTCAAAACATTCTCCAGCGGTTCAGTATATTTTTGGAGATACTTTGATTGTTGAAAACTTAGGTGTAGCCAAACAGATTGGCATAGGAAATGTCAGAATGGTTACTTTAGATGGCGATTTAGTTGAAACTTCGGGAGCAATGATTGGTGGTTATTATAGAAAGAAAGAAGAAGTGACAGGGGGTTTTGGGTTGGGTATTGAGGAGTATGAAAATAGCAAGAAAGAGTTGGAAGAAGAAATTAACTTCTTGAGAATTGAAATTGAAAGATTGAATGAAAAATTAAATGAATTGAGCAAAACAAAAGAACTTGAGAGTAAGGAAGTTGTGAATTTGGACAATGAAATAGCAAAGATAGGTGAAGAACTTGCAGAAATTACATTGAATAGAAAAGAACTCTACGAACAAAGAATCGAATTGCAGGGGAAGATTAACAGATTGAAAATTAACAGTGCTAGAAAAGATGCAGAACTAAACAGTCTGAAGTTAGAACTGGAGAAACATAAAAAAGTTGAGTACATTGATGAGAAACCTCAAACTCTAGAATTTCAAATACAACAAGCGATATCGACACTAAATTCTTTAGGTTTAGTCAACATGAAAGCGATAGAGGAATATGATGCATTCAAGGGAGAGTTTGATGAATTGAAAATGAAGTATGATAAAATCAGGGACGAAAAACAGGCTATAATAGATATGATAGAAAAAATTGAAGGGAAAAAGAAGGAAGTTTTCTACGAATGTTTGAGAGCGATCGATAAAAATTTTAGAGATGTATTCAAAGAAATGGCTAATGGCACAGCATCGATAGAACTGGAGAATCCTTTAGATATTGAAAGTGGTTTGTTGATTCAGGCGAACCCATCAGGAAAAACGATGTTGAACCTTGATGCCATGTCTGGAGGAGAAAAAGCTTTAACTGCATTGGCATTCTTGTTCGCCATTCAAAAATATAAGCCTGCTCCATTCTATGTCTTTGACGAAGTTGATGCATCTTTAGATAAGGTCAACACTAAAAGATTTGTTGAGATGATTAAGAAATTTTCCGAAAAAGAACAGTTCATTGTCATTACTCATAATGATTATACAATCAAACAAGGTGATAGGGTATATGGGGTGTCGATGGAAAGTGGTGAATCAAAGATTCTTGGTTTAGAATTACCAAAAGAAGCTGGTTAGATGCAAGAACAAAATCTACTTGAAATGATAATAAAAGAAGAATCTTGGGAAGAATTAATATATAACATAGTTTCTTATGAGGGTATGAACCCTTGGGATGTTGATATAATTAAACTGACAGATTCTTTTTTGAAGTATATAGAGAGTTTAAGGACTTTGGATTTCAGAATTCCATCTAAGGTTGTTCTAGTTGCCGCAATACTTCTAAAGTTAAAGGCAGATGTTCTTTCACCATTAAAAGTAGAAGAAACGGAATATTTTCCAGAAAATGCAGAGTTATCTTCAGAATTTCAATTTATAAGCGAACAACTGGCAAAGATGAGTCTTAAACCGCCTATTGAAAGGCATGTGAAAAGAAAGGTAACGCTGGAAGAGCTTGTTGATGCACTAAAGAAAGCGATGAGAGTTGAAGAAAAAAAAGAACATATAAAAAGAGTTTTAGGTAGAAGATTGAGAGTTGAGATAGGTGAGGAAATAGATATCGAAATTAGAATTAACGAGTTGATGTGTGAAATAGATGATTTATTAATGAAATTGAAAGCTGAAAAGGTTGAGTTCTCAAAAATAGTTGAAAAATGGGAAAGGGAAGAGATAGTCAAGCATTTCATGCCTTTGTTATATTTGTCCAGTAGAGGAAAAGTTGATACTGAACAAGAAGAATTTTTCAAGGAAATATACATTAGCAAAAAAGAGGTTTTCAATAAACAAAGGATAATTTTATAGTCAAAAAAAAGAAATCGTATTTTATGATTGATTTATTTTTCGCAATCTTATTGGTAATATCTTTTTTGTCAATTAGTGTTTACTCTTTCTTTTATGAAAAGATGGATTTGATTTTTCTGTTTATATTGACGATAATACTCCTTCCACTAATAAAATTGAATTGGGCATCATCTTTAATTTCCGTCCTATTTCTAATAACACCATTAGTATTTCTCAGGAGAATCAATTATACCCAATTAATGTTCTTTTGTATGTCTAGCTCAATTCTGATAGCTTATTTTATCCTAAATTTTTTTTTGACCTATGAAACCCCATTTATTTTTTCAGTAGTTATACTCTCTGTTTTTCTGATATGCGTTTTGGCAATAATGGGAATATTTGAGAGTGATTTGAAAAAATATCTAATTTATTCGAATGCAATTCAATTAACCTTTGTTCTCTTAGATTTAGGAGTGGCAAAACTAAGTCAAAAAAT
>Ga0172362_10003954_pt1 | contig 12834 bp, 11 predicted proteins | sample LakKivs1_kivu2a2_FD_114534 | JGI IMG/M metagenome (GOLD analysis project Ga0172362, IMG submission 114534) | Sediment microbial communities from Lake Kivu, Rwanda - Sediment s1_kivu2a2 | ecosystem: Environmental > Aquatic > Freshwater > Lake > Sediment | place: Rwanda: Western Province, Lake...
ACCGAGTAACCCTCCCTCCCGGAAATCACAAAAACAGGAGGTGCCTGCGGTGGACATCTCGTCAAGAGACCTCTGTATGCCTGCAAGGATTTCCTGTTCGGAGGCTTCCTTTAGTAATCGATGTTTCAAACCCGCGGGTGGGGCAACAAGGTCTTTGACGGTCCGGGGGAGATGGAGGTGTTTAAATCGAATGAAGGAATCACCAAGATGGGTGTGGGCGTTCACACAGGTTGGGAGGATTACCCCGTTTGCGACTGGTTTTTTTGGTGGGGTCCCTTTTCGAATCTCTCTGGTGCCATGACCGTCTTCATACTCAAGATACCCGGTGAGAAAGCCATTCCTCGTAAGGATTTCACCCTGAACATACTGCATATGCATTCCGGTAAGAAACAAGAGTTCTTAATTCTTTTTTCACCCTAAAATTGGCGGGTTTTTTGAGAGAGCATAGAAATATTTTTGAATACACTATATGATTGCTCTTTCTCTCTTCATGATTCACAAACATCCTCTGTTTATAAACAGTGGAGCGATATAAGGGAGACGAGATGGTAGACATGATGACAAATAATAGTGAGAAAATCACCCTGGTCGACAAAGCAAACATGCTGGATGGGCTCGCTCGCTTCCCAGAGCAGATTACGGAGTCCTTAGCGATCGCTGAGGAAACCGAACGATTCGGTTTTCTTAAAATAGACAACGTGGTGATCGCAGGAATGGGTGCCTCTGCAATCTCTGGTGACATCATGGCAAGCCTCTTTCGGGATAAACTCGATGTCCCTATGGTCGTCAACCGGGAATACGATTTACCGAAATGGGTGAACAAAGACACCTTGGTCCTCTGCATCAGCTATTCGGGGAACACCGATGAAACCCTGAGTTCCTTTAAACTCGCATATCAGAAGAAATGCAAGATCATCTGTCTCTCCACGGGGGGAAGACTGCAGGAGTTCGCAGAAAAACGCCAGGTTCCCTTTGTGAAAATCCCGGCAGGGATTCAGCCAAGAGCCGCAACCGCATATCTGTTGTTTCCTTCGATTATTTTTTTAAAAAAAATCGGGTTATTGAAAACCTCGATTGACGCGGACATTGAGGAAACCATAGCGGTGACAAAGGAGTTTGTCGCGCTGCATAACAAGTCAGTACCTGAGGAGATGAATCCAGCAAAACAGATTGCGAAACAGATTCATTCCACGATACCGCAGATTTACGGATGGGGGATTTACACACCCATCGCAATCCGATGGCGGCATCAGCTTAACGAAAACAGCAAGGTGATTGCACGGACCGATATCGCCCCAGAATGTAACCATAATGATATCGTCGGATGGTCCGCCAACCCAGAGTTCTCCAAACAGTTCTCCTGTATCTTATTTCGCGATAAGGACGAAGAAACCATCGATATGACAACCCGACTGAATTTCATGCGTGACCTGTTCCATAACACCGCAGCACATGTCCTTGAGGTCTCCCCGAAAGGGAAAAGTCAGCTTGCGAAAATGATGTACCTCATGTGTCTGGGTGATTTCACCAGTTGTTATCTTGCGGTGTTGCGAGGAATTGATCCCAGCCCTGTTGATATCATCACCGAGCTGAAGAAGCGTCTCGCAGAAAAATAGTCGTTCTGGTTCATTCCGCTCTTCAAAAAACATAAATATGTATTATCATATCTGATAGAGGAGCACTCAAAGGCGGTTGATGAGGATTACGGTTAATAAAAAAATTCCAAGATATTTTCTCATTCTTCTTTTCCTCTCATTGGTTGGAACAGCGATATTCTCCTCTCCAGGGTTTTCACAAGATGAGCCAGAGCTTCTCATTGAAGTATATGATTCAAGCGACTGGAATGAAAACGCGGGAGCAATCATCTTTGAAGGAAGATCGTACGATATTACGGTCTGCACAGAAAACGACTCCGTGATCCTTGGCGTGAACATCACGTTTCTCGGTACGACGTATCTCACCAGTCTCTCAGAACCCTATATCACGGTGGAGGCCCCCTCGTTTGATGAATCTGACGTAGTCGTCATCACGGCAACAAAAGACGGGTTTCAACCGGGAACTATTGAGCTGACGGTCCTTAAAGGAGAATTATCCATCGTAGCCAATCAAGGGGTTGTGAAAGAAAATACAGAATTCCAAGTCACGGTCACCGATCAAGAGGGCAACCCGGTGCAAGACGCCCTTGTCTACGTCACAGAGGACGCCACCCCCATCCTCACCAATCCTCAAGGCAGCGTGGTGGTTCGGGCTCCTGAGACAGAGATTGTTACGACGGCGACGCTGTATGTTATCAAAAGCGGGTATCTCTCCGGTTCTACAACAATCCGAATAGAAAATGTCCAAGGAACTCTCTTCAACCTCCCTGAATCTCAATTCCTTCAGATTCTCCCGGTCCTATTAGCAGTCCTCGTTGTGATTTTCTCGGTTCTGTACGTTCTGATACGAAAAAAGAGAACTCCACAGGGACTCCCTCAGAATATCCACAAAACCGAGCCAGAGGAACCGCTATCATATCATACGACACAACACCAGCGGTTCAAAACTGAATCAGCACGATATCCTGAGACGATGACACGAGACCTCTCCACCTCAAATCCGGAATCGCGTGTAGAGGAAATACGGATTCCTGTTCAGGTGAAAAAGAAAGAAACCACGATTATCACAGAGCAAAAAGAAGATGTGCAGATTTCACAGGAAGAAACCAAACACCCTGATGAATGGTTCAAAGGCCAAGAGTATATGCGATATAAGATCGATGAACTGACGGGAAAAATCGATCAAAAAACCGATGGGAAATGGTTCGAAGGAGAACAGGACACCAAATATAAAGTCGATGAGACGTTAAAGAAAAATTTAAAGAAGAAAAAAATTGACGAAAACTCGGTGAGATAACCCTGTTTCTATTACCTGGTCACGAAAACAGACAACCTATTCTTTTATTAACGACGTGCCATTCGGAGCCTCGGGGTCATTTGGTTCACTATGAAGCTGATGTTTGAACTCTCGAAAGAATATGCAAGACTGCCTGGTGCAGAAGTGCTTGCGTCACTGAAAGCAGAACAGATAGATGCGACACTCATCAGCTCCAATGAAGATGTCCTCATTGTCGAAGCAAATCCATCAGATACTGCGATCAGACGATTGGCAAACCGTCTTGCTTTTTCATTCGTCATCGATGAACTTCTGTTCTCCTGCCCAGCTGTGATAGAAGAAATCCTCCAAACCGCGAAAAAACACCCGCTGCCATACGAAGGTTCACTTGCGATTCGATGTAAAAACCGCTCATCACAAATTCGTTCAGCGCAACTGATTGACCGATTAGGAGACATCTACACGAAGAACAGGACAGTGGATCTTACCAATCCTGACCTGGAGGTTCGAGTGATAGTGACAAAGGACATCGCATATCTTGGGATAAAAAAAACGGAGATAGCGACTAGTCATTTTCACCAACGAAGAGGGCATCTGCGTCCGTTTCTTTCACCTATCACGCTTCATCCGAAAATCGCACGTGCGTTGGTCAATCTCTCCCAGCTAAAAAAACACGATATCTTGCTGGACCCGTTCTGTGGAACCGGGGGAATTCTCCTCGAAGCAGGGCTTCTTGGAGCACGCATCATTGGGAGTGATATCGAACAAAAGATGATTGAAGGAAGTCAAAAAAACCTTGAATTTTATCACTTGAAAGGATATCAATTATATTGTACAGATATCGGTAGTATCCAACGGTATGTTTCCTCAGTCGATGCAATAGCAACGGATTTCCCCTATGCTCGAGCAACGACAACAAAAGGGGAGCAGCTCATGCAATTGTATACGAGAGCATTTAAAACGATTTCACAGGTCCTTAAGAAAAACGGACGTGCCGTTGTGGGGCTGTCAAGCAAAGAGGTGTGTTCTCTAGGCGAACAATATCTCACTGTTGTTGATACATACCCGATAAAATCACATCGCAGTCTTACGCGATATTTTGTGGTCTATAAAAATCCCTGATATTGATTTCGAAACGCTCTGGATTCATTTACGTTTTTTAGGAAAAAAGTACAGTGGAAAGTGTCTTACGAAATATAGAGCGTCATGGGGCCTTATCCCCTATTTAAAAGATAACAATAATTTTATATAACGTAGATTTCTATATAAATAACAAGGAGCAATCCATCTGCTTGAAAAAGGAGTGATTTTCGAAAGTATATTTCTTGTTCTCATTCTGATTTCGTTTAGCTCTATCGGTATAGCACAAAATTCCAATATATGCTCTCAACACTGGAACGGTGCTATCTTGTATGTAGGGGGAAATGGACCGAACAATTATACGAGGATACAGGATGCAATATCCGATTCAGAAGATAAAGATATTATCTTTGTCTATGATGATTCATCTCCATATTATGAACATATTACTATCGATAAATCTATTTATCTGATTGGTGAAAACAAGACAACAACCGTAATCGATGGAGAAAATATAGGGGATGTTGTAATGTTCAGTGCTGATAACATCACTTTGCAGGGTTTTACTATTCGACATAGTGGTGATACTCCGAAAACTGATGCAGGAATCGAATCGAAATCAAACGGGAATAAAATCTTTGGGAACTCAATCGTTCAGAACGGTCGATATGCGATTGGAATCTTTCTTAACGGATCTTCGAATACTCATGTGTCTGACAATTTTATCTCTGAAAATGGAAACGAAGGTATTTTCTTAGAGAAATCAACTCATTGCATCATTCAAGGGAATATATTCACACAAAATGGACATTGTGCGATTGTGGTGTCAAGGTCAAGGGAAAATACGATTGTTGACAACGTCATGTACAATAACTATGCGGGAGTGAGTCTTTGGCCAGATTCAATGGAAAACGAGATCGCCCACAATCTGCTTCTGAATCAACAATACAGTGGTGTCGGTGTTTGGCCAGGAGCAAATGATAACGACATTCACCATAACAATCTGAGTAATAATTCACTATACGGTATTATTATCACACGTGCACTGGGGACGAATATTGCTCATAACATAATACAGGGGAGTAATGAAGGGTGCCATTTCGATTTCGCGAATAGAACCATCATTTCATTCAATAATTTCCTTGATAATAATCACAGTGCTTGTTTTACGAATTCCTCCTTGAATCGATGGAAGCAGAACTACTGGGATGAACATCCGTGGATATGGCCGAAATGTATCATGGGTACAATAAGAGTACCATGGAATAAAACCAGAGTCATTCCCTGGATAAACCTTGATTGGTTCCCTGCAACAAAACCGTATAACCTCCCTTTTGTAGGAGATGAGATTCCATGATCTCTTTCTCTCATCGACTGGGTACATTATGGGTTATCGGACTTTTCCTTTTCTCCCTGAGCACGTCATCTTCGACCGCCTCCCCTGAACCAAAACAGGAGTTACATCCAGGTCTGTTTCAAGATACGATCTTATATGTTGGTGGTACCGGTCCAGGGAACTATAGTACCATTCAACAGGCGATTGATAACGCCTCGGCGGGAGATATGGTGTTTGTCTATACGGGGTATTATATAGAAAATATCCTCATAAAAACGACGATCCATCTGATAGGTGAAAATAACGCCTCTACCGTTATCGATGGTGGGGGATATGGTTCTGTCGTCACCATTACTGCTGATGATACGATTTTGCAGGGATTTACCATTCAGAATGCGAAGAATGACGTGAACTCTGCGGGGGTACAGCTCCTTAGTGCAAATAACGTCTGTGTCATCAGGAATATTGTTCAAAACAATGGCGGACTTGGCCTCTCTGCTCGCGGACTCGATTCTTCGAAAACAACCATTGAAGAGAACACCATCCGTAACAATTCCTATGGAATATACATCCAGGACGCACGAAAAGTTAGCATTACAACGAACAATATTTGTCACAACGGAGAAGGAGTCTATCTCATCGGCTCGTATGACTCTCGAATCATGAATAACACGATTATGAATAGAGGTATTGGTCTGCATCTCGATAATAGCTACGACACTATTGTATCGGGTAATCGAATTGTCGAGAATGCAAATGGAGTGTATGTGTTCAATTCATCAAATATCACCTTCCAGGATAACAACATAGACCGGAACCGCTGGTACGGGCTCTGGATAAAAGATACGACCTTTGGTTGTATTATTGGAAACAGGATCTCTGACAATATTGATGTCGGTTTGTTTCTTGAATCCTCCTACGATACGACAGTTCTCAATAATACCTTATGGGATAATGACAATGGTATTTATCTAAAGGATTCCTCAGGGAACGTATTTAAAAAGAATCATCTACGGAATTATAAAATGAACGCGTGTTTTGTCGCACATACCCTCATTCATAGGGGAAACAGCTGGCGATTGAACTACTGGGAACGAGCACGTTTATTCCCCTACCCAATCTTCGGTATTATCAAATTAGAAACATGCTCAATATCTTGGATAAATTTCGATTGGACTCCGCTACGATATCCTCCTCAGTCCGCTTTTAGAAAACAACAGAACCCGTATCCCTCCATCCTCTATGTCGGAGGTGACGGTCCGAATAATTACAGTTCCATCCAAAAAGCAATAGACGATGCAAATGATAATGATACCATCTACGTATTCAACGGGACATATTATGAGATGGTTCTCATCGATAAACCGCTTCGATTGATCGGTGAGAATAAAACGACGACAATTCTTGAGGGGAATGGAACAAGAGATATCGTAACCATTATTGCTGATTATGTTACTATTACAGGTTTTACCGTTCAAAACGGGCATTTCAACATCCTGATAAACCACTCCTCCTATGGAACTATCACCGGGAACAATATCGATAGTGGATTACATGGTGTCTCGGTTCAGAATGATTGTCACTTCCTTACTATCTCGAATAATTCATTTCGGGAAAATGTCTACGGGATACGGTTGTTTTCAAGTACAGCGGTGACCGTCTCGTACAATATATTACAGAGTTTCAAAATAAACGCCTTCTACTTTGGGACATCTATCGAGCATGGAAAACATCATTGGTACAAGAACTACTGGGGCATGTCACGATCGCTCCCCTATCTTGTTGTTGGAAAAATTCGAATAGGAACCTTTTCGCTCACCTGGCTCAACATTGATTGGTACCCGCTCAGAACTCCCTTAGAGGATGCTCCGATAGATACTTATTAATACAACAAACAAGATTTGAAATCACTAACGGGGGAAAAAAAATGAGACAAGAGGAAAAAAGAAAAGTAATTGGGATGGGAATTCTCCTATTACTCCTAGGTTCCATGATTGGAACGATTAATACACTAGCTCAGAAGAACAATCCACACACTTTCGGAATCTTAGAATACGAACCAAAATTCCATGATTTTGGTAATATGACTGCAGGGGAAACCAATATGACTGAGTTTGAAATATGGACAAGTGGAGGATGTTGTGAGCTAATTTTTAACTTAGCATGGACGTGCCCATGGGTTAACGTCTTTCCAATAAATGGTGTGACAAATGGCGAGCATATACCGATCACCGTCACTGTTGATACCACGGGGTTGGATATTGGCGTGTATGCGTGTGATATTCAGATTACAACGAATGGGGGCGGTAGCGGGGTATTTAATGTCACCCTGAATGTGGTTTCAGCAACCCATCCTTTGTTAGCATTCTCCCCACAGGAGTATCACTTCGGGTTCATACCAGAAAATCTCACAAAGAGCACTACCTTTAAAATCTGGAATGGTGGGAATGATACTCTGAATTACACTTTGTTACCAGCGGAACATTGGATTACTGTAGTCCCAATGAGCGGTAGTTCAATCGGTGAGCACGATTCGATTACTGTGACTATTAATACACAGGGGTTACAAAACCAGACTATGTATCAATCTGAAGTATACATCGATTCGAATGGTGGAAGTGACGTATTTGTCGTAACTGTGGTCGTTGGAACAAAACCCGCATTTGAAATCACCGGCATCAACGGAGGATTGTTCCGTACAACAGCCCTGGTAAAAAATAATGGAACCGCTGATGCGCATAACGTGAATTGGAGGATATCTTTCAGTGGAAATGGTCTTATTTTGCTAGGTAAGGAATCAACCGGATTGATTTCGACGTTAGCTGTTGGTGAAGAGAAAACAATTTCATCGAACATGATTGTTGGACTTGGCGCTGTGATAATAACGGTCACCATCTATAATGATGAAACCACGCCTGTTGCTGAAAAAATATCAGCGAAGTTACTCCTGTTGGTTATCAAAATCTAAGAGAAGAATTAACGAACTGAAGAGCCTCACTCTTCCTTCTTTTCCTCTTCAAAGAAAAAGAACCAAAAGCTTTTAGGCCCCCGTTCTATCCTCTGGAGACATGACACAACTTCGGATTCTCTTCCTTGGAACTGGCGGAAGTTGGCCGACTGTGAAACGGAACGTTTCATCTGTAGCGGTGAAACGAGGGAGTGAAATTATCTTGTTTGATTGCGGTGAAGGAACTCAGCGGCAGTTCCAGCAATCCAAGTTGAGTTACATGCAGATATCAAAAATTTTTATCACTCATTTCCACGGGGATCATTTTCTCGGGTTACCCGGTCTCATCCAAACGATGCAGTTGAATGACCGAGACAACCCTCTTCATATCTACGGTCCAAAAGGAATCAAGGAACTAACCTCCCAGCTCCTCACCTTAGGGTATTTTCGACCATCCTACCCAGTTATCGCCCGTGAAATCAACGATGGGGAGGAAATCGCATTTGAAGGGTACAGCATCTCTGCGTTACGGGTCAACCACAACGTCCCAGCGCTCTCCTATCGTCTGACAGAGCATCCGCGTCCAGGTCGATTCAACAAATCCAAGGCATTGAAACTAGGGATCCCTGAGGGACCCTTATTCAGTAAATTACAGAAAGGACATTTCATCACCCTTGCGGATGGGAAGAAAATCACACCAGACATGATCCTGGGGCCTGCAAGGAAAGGGCGGACGATTGTGATTTCTGGTGATACGAAACCATGCGAACAGATTATCGAGTTTTCAAAAGAGGCAGACATCTTGATACATGAGGCGACCTTCGATGCAAGACTTCAGGAGATCGCACAGGAATATGGCCATACAACCGCAGCTCAAGCAGCAGCAATTGCAAAACAGGCAGGAGTAGAAAAATTATTCTTAGTGCATATCAGCCCCCGATACCTGGATTTTCATGTGCTTGAGGAGGAAGCACGGAGTGTGTTTGCACATTCGTACGTCCCGAAGGATTTTCAGGAAATAGAGGTCAAGTTAAAAAAATAAAGAGAGCCTATTGTTTTTTTTCAAAATAGGTTTTATTTTTTATAAGATAACCAACCATGAGGGCAAACACGAAAAAGAACAAGAGTGGAGTTGCTGACCATAATAATGTTCTATAATCAAATACATTCCACCCTCCAAAGAACAAAGAGAACATCATACTAGAAAGTGAAAGAATTGTTGGAAGGAGACCAAGAATTGAAATAATCAATACAATATAGAAAGCCCAGGTTTTGCTAGTGAGGAGACCCCATCCGATCACAATAAAGAAGATATCTAGAAGAAGAAAGAAGGTTCCAAAAAGAGTATTGTTGTGGGTGTATGACAGAGACCTTGAGGCTATTGAAAGAATCAGTGCTCCTACCAAAATCCAAAATATAGAAATCAAGACAATACTTGTTGGTGCAACAGGACTATCTTCCATGTCCATTGGTTGTTACCTTTGATGTCTTTTCTTTCGGATTATCGTGATGAGTACAAGTGCGCCAATCCCAAGAATGAGTTCAAAACCAGGCAGTCCGTACCCCGTTGGTCGTTGTTCATAGGATTCCTGTCCTGTCGGTGTCTGGGAGGTTGGTATGTACCATTCGAGGGATTCTGATCCGATCGTATAGATGATTAAGAGAACTAAGCCAAGTAATAGTAGTAATAGCCTTAAGTTTTTGTCAATATCTTGAAGATAAATCCCTCCAACCACCATTGAACAGACGACAGTTCCGATCCCGATTAGTTTTATGGAGCTAGAAAGTTTATATGACAAAAGATCGCTCCGACTACTTGGGAAGACATTACTAATGATTGCCCCGATAAAAAAGCAGGTGATTCCGACAATGAGTCCGAGCATAATTACATTCTTGATTGTGAGCTTCATTCTTCATCACCTCCTAATAATTCTGGGACGATGAGAAAAGAAAAATGTTCAATAACAAGAGGATCACTCCGAACAGAAGCAAGAGGATTTTTGTATCTTTTTCCATTTTTTCGACAAAGAAACCACCGACTATCATAGCGATACAAACGATACCCATGCCAGTGAGTTTTATCACTGAAGAGACTTGTTTTGGTAGAAGATAGGTATCTGTACTCGGTCCTAATATGATATAGACTGCCATCCCGAGAAAAAAGAGCATGATTCCACCACCCAAACCAATCATCAGAAGAAGGTTTTTATTCCATACCATTCTTTCACTCCAAAAAAATGAAACCCTTATGTTCCCTAAATAATTATTGGTGCAGAATTACGAATATGAATCGTTAGTCTCTAAGCTGTCTCTTTTTAAGGGATTGCTCAGAACATTGAAATTCGTATCACTGACAGTTTTACTCCTTATGAGGTTTCGCAAAAAAGGTTGTCGCAATAGCGTAAAGATCCATATCGACCGTCCTGAGTTTCGTGACCGAATCCGTCAGGTTCACAGGCACGATTTTATATCCTCGCAAAGCGACCATTTTTCCAAACGCCCCCTCTTTTACCAGCTCGACTGCCGCAACCCCATATCGGGTCGCAAGCACCCGATCGTATGCAGTCGGGGATCCGCCGCGTTGCACATGTCCCAGGACCGTGAAACGGGTCTCCACCCCGAGTCGTTTTTCGATTTCCTTTGCGAGACGCTGCCCGATACCACCAAGTCGAACATGACCAAACTCGTCTTTCTCTGCTGATAACGTCTCAAACTGGTCGGCATCACTCGGTTTAGCCCCTTCTGAAACGACAACGATACTGAATTTTTTTCCACAGTTATGTCGTGCTTTTAAATTGTTACAGACATCATCAATATGAAACGGTATCTCGGGGATTAATATCTCATCAGCCCCACCAGCAATCCCGGAAACGGTCGCAATCCATCCAGCGTGTCGTCCCATCACCTCCAGCACCATGATGCGATGGTGGGATTCTGCGGTGGTATGAAGCCGGTCTATCGCATCGGTCACGATAGAAACTGCGGTGTCAAACCCAAACGTGTAATCCGTCCCAGAAATATCATTATCAATCGTCTTTGGGACGCCTACCACGGGAACACCCATCTTATATAATTTCAGGGCAACGCCGAGGGTATCCTCTCCTCCAATAGCAATCAGGGCATCAAGTTTATATTTCTTCATATTCGCTAACAAGGCATCCACGTTTTTCTGATCCTTAAAAGGGTTGGTGCGAGACGTCCCCAGGATCGTACCACCTTTTGGTAAAATCCCAGAAATATGCTGATCGGTGAGTGGCAGAGTGTTTCCTTCGATAAGACCTTTCCATCCGTCTAAAATCCCGATGACCTCCCAATGATATTTGACAGATTTTTTTACCACTGCACGAATGACGGCATTGAGTCCCGGACAATCACCGCCACCAGTTAAGATACCGATTTTTTTCATGCGTCCCCCTCAATCATTTGGTATTGAATTCCGTTATCTTCCAACTGTTTAATAATGTATGGTTTTTCCTGAGAGAAATCAAGGATTTCACAGGACCTGAAAACTAATAAAAAGAAGATATGATTTCAGGTGCGCGACGAAAGGGAAAGAATGGATAGCAAAAGAATCGATCTCTCAGGGAATTTCTCGTCCCAAACAAAAGAAGAGTTATTTAACCTCTTTCAAACCTCACCGCAAGGTCTTTCTCGTACAATTACCGAGGAACGATTACGCCTCTATGGAACAAATGAATTCGCAAAGGAAAAAAAGAAAACACTGGTCCGTAAGATTTTTGAAGCGCTCATTGAACCAATGGCCCTCATTCTGATCATCGCAGCGTTTCTCTCCTTTTTTATCATCAACGACGCCTTGGAGGCAGTCGCGATAGTGGCGGTTGTTATCATTAATACGATCATCGGCTTGATTCAGGAGGGGAAAGCGGAGAAAGCAGCAGAAGAGTTAAAAAAGATTCTTTCGCCTCAATGCAAGGTCATTCGCGATGGGAACGTTGATGTCATCGCATCAAAATTTTTAGTCCCCGGGGATGTAATCGTGTTTGAATCCGGGGATATCATCCCAAGCGATGCGCGACTTATCGAGGTAACCGATTTACTTGTTGACGAGGCGCATCTCACTGGCGAAAGCGAACCGATTCAGAAAACCATACAATCAATCCTAGAAAAAAACCTGAAACTCTATGAAATGAAAAATATTGTCTTTGCGGGAAGTAAAGTCCTTAATGGGCATGGGAAAGCGCTGGTTGTGAAAACCGGGAACGTCACCGAGATAGGGAAAATCGCGGTGAATATTCAAGAGACAGAAGAGGAAAGAACGCCGCTTCAAAAGAAAATGGATCGTGAGGTAAAATGGTTGGTCATATTAGCGATTGTCGCGCTCGTTTTGGTCTTAGTCATGGGGTATTTCCGTGGTACCGACCTTGGTTTTTCAATTTTACTTGGGATAAGTATATTGGTTGCGGTGTTTCCTGAGGGGTTACCCGCATCGATGACGATCGCGTTATCTCTTGCGATGGAGCGACTTGCGAAAAACGCGGTCATTATCAAACAGCTTTCCTCTGTTGAGACGTTGGGGAATGTCGATTATATCTGTACGGATAAAACAGGGACTATCACAAAGCATGATATGACGGTGAAG
>Ga0172362_10003957_pt1 | contig 12832 bp, 23 predicted proteins | sample LakKivs1_kivu2a2_FD_114534 | JGI IMG/M metagenome (GOLD analysis project Ga0172362, IMG submission 114534) | Sediment microbial communities from Lake Kivu, Rwanda - Sediment s1_kivu2a2 | ecosystem: Environmental > Aquatic > Freshwater > Lake > Sediment | place: Rwanda: Western Province, Lake...
AAGCAAGCAACAAAGAAGAGTCTAAGATTATCACTCATAAATAAAATCTCCCAACAATCGACTGCACATTATTTTCGCTCCGCTCAAAAATGTGAGTCGGAACGTTGGAATCAAGAAATAAGGATTGAACTTATCTCTTGACCCCTACTCCGCCAATAAGTTACATTAGCCTTCCTACCATAAATAGATAGGCGCGTAGCTCAATTGGACAGAGCAACTCTTTAACGAAGAGTGGGTTGCGGGTTCGAGTCCCGCCACGAATATTACAGAGAGATTGCCTAAATAACAGTCTCTCTTTTCATTTAAAAGATCAATTCCAACCATTGAATGAAACCTATTTTCACTCTGTTCAAAAAGTTTATTCATAATGTTGGGAGAAGAAAAATATGAACGAAGCCTCAATAATTCAGATATGCGTTTCGGCATCATATGTATTTACCTTGATTGCAATAGTGTTTTCGATGTGTTATTTGTTGTCAACCAAGCGGATTGGAAACCCTGCCACGTTAAAATTCGCAGTGTCGCTTCTTGTCGTAATTTCTGGCATCTTTCTTGTGTCGAATAAGATTGATGCTCCTCCACTTTGGGCATTACTTGGCAGTTTATTGACGTTTGTGTTTTCCAGGCAATATCCCGAAGATATCCACCAAGACAAAGCCCCCAAAACACACCAAACAAAACCAAGCAATTTCGATCATTAACGAGTGTCATAAATACCTCACAACCATTGAATGAAACTTATTTTCACTCTGTTCAAAAAGTTTATTCATTACGTTCATTTATATTATACACAAAAAACAACTTAATCAAACAAAATACTGTTCAAGATATTTTTTAAATTTATTATTTTTATCAAACGATCTAGCCTTAGCTTCTTTAATAATTGGATTAGTGTTTTCCCACCTTACATATTCTTCGTTAGACCATTCCATATCTTCTTCGCTCATTTTTTCTATGGATTCTTTAATCTTTTTGTTTTGTTCCATCCACTTGTTTCTAAATTCAACATTATTCCTAAGATCATCTTCTCTTTGAATAACAGAAATAATAGAATCTTTTAATAGTGCTAATGTCTGTTGTTTATTCATTATATGTTTTGTCGTGAATTCTTTTGTTATGTTCTAGTATTTTAAGCCAATCACTAGGACTTATCGAATCTGGTTTGTCTGAAATATCTCTATAAAAACATTCTCCATACAAACTTATTTCCAAAACAGGTTGAATAATTTTGAATCCTTTATTTTCCAACATAACCTGTACCACGTCTAACAGATCATGTCCGGCAATATATTCATCTTTTTCTATAATTTCTGGAAGACTATCATGTATACATTCTCTCACAGCGGTTTCAAAATCTTCTTTGGTACAATCTTTTTCAAACCAAACAGGCGTATAACATTCAAACCCACTAACATTTAATACAAATTTATTCATCATCAATCTCCAAAACCCACATTCCACTACAAGAAAGGTTTTTTATTTTATCTACAGAAAAGATGGTTCCGTTTTTAGTTGGTTCCTTTTAATATCCGCAATCTCCTTCTAACACATTCTGAACAAACACACCGACGACAACCCGGATGCTGACATATTGGACCATCATAATATATCAATATTCCCTCAATGGTATCTATTAATTCTTCTATTTTTTCCTTATCTGATTCGCCCAAAATCCTATTCTTATCTTTTTCGTTAACTTCTTGGATGTATTGATCTCTTTTGCTTAATATGGAAGAATCCGGTTCTTTAAGTTGATTCATAATATACCATAAAAGTTTAAAATGGGTGGCAAGATTATTCTCACCACCCATTTTTCGACATAATTAGGATACAGGATCGGCAGGAGTGGTCGCTCCCTTAACCTTCTCCGGTTCTGTCTCCGGTTCTGTCGCCACCTTATAAGATTCTACCTTACCAACATTCTTACGCCTTAGTGGAGAAAGTGTTTCAGACCTCCAACGCAGCCTGAATTTCTTCTCATCACCTTGCTTGTGCTTCTTGAGTGGTTCTGCATAATATAGATTCCCGGCCGCAGCAGGATTTCCACGACAATCTCCTCTTGTGCTAGAAATACGAGGACTTAGCATAATATTAACATCGAACAGAGTATATCCATTCTTCATAAATTCTGCCCGAGTTACAACCTGCTTCTTAGCCCAATATGCGAACATTGTATGATACTTACTACCATCACGATACGGATTTTGATGTGTCTTTTGTTTCCTCATTGTATTACTCCTTTGTTTATTACTTATTCTTCCTATATCATACCACTTTTTATATCATTGTCAAGAAAAAAGTTATAGGACAATCTTATACTTTGTTCCATTGACACAAATCCTCTCTACTGTCTCTAATGAAATGGTCCTCCACGCACCCCTTCCGTTCATTAGGTCTTTCTTATTGTAATTGATCTTATTTACATCAAAAACAGTAATTTGCTTATTATCCCTATCTATTTCCTTCCTGTTCTTCCCCCTACTTGGTTTTCCTGCATAGGTTGGCTTATGAACATGAAGACGACATGCCATCTTTCGTTTTTCACCATCAGATCTCTTTGTAAATGTAACCGCAAAAATCTGATTTCCTGCGCCATTAATTAGACTCCTTACCTTACGAACCCTATCTCTTACCGATCTTGTTTGTACGATTTCCATAACTCTCCTTTTTGTTTATTATTTATACATTGACCTTAATTTTGTTCCAATTTGGTTCCTTTTTGTCCATATCTATTTTCTTAACACTCTTCCATTTTCCTTTAACAACACCCATAATATGCATAATATTATCTTCAAAAGCGTACACATATAGATAAGATTCGGCATCTTCTTCGGTTATTAGCTGTTCGTCTTCGTTTCTGGTTCCATGACAATAACATAATGGACCATCTCCATCAAATCCTGCTTTCTTATTAAAATCACGCTGAACGATAGAAGACCAACCTGCGGGATGATCGTCAATCAAATATTTTAGCATTGCCTCCGTATTTTTCTTGAAGTATCCGTTTCTTACTCCATATAGAGCCTTCCCTAGACCTTTAGGATATGAGTCAAAATTGTGATATCTTCCTTCAAATCCATCTTTGGTTTTTCTTGCTATACATCCAGGTGTTGACATTTATTCCTCCACGTCCTTATATCCATCTTTTGTTTCAATTACTGTGTTTGTCTTAGCGCCCTTTATTGTGGTAATAGTCTTTATGATTCCTCGATTTTTATATTTCTTATTTTTACCGGATATAGGCATAAAAATATTTTGGTTGTTATTAAAATAGTTACGACCTCGACTATCATGTTGTTCTGTATTTTCTTTTTCTTCGCTCATTTTTTACTTCTGTGTTATCTGTTACTTTCTGCAAATGTCCATTCAAAATTTTCAGATTCTCCGCCATCCCTTAAAATATAATCAAAAACATGACCAATAATATCACCATGTTCATCTCCAAATGTTAAATAACTTTCGGAATTTGCGGGAATGATATAAAGAGACTTTTTAGTGGTAGCGTTGATTTCCTGATTATCATTTAGTCTTTGTTCTGCGCTTTTTATGAGATTTTCCTGGGTGAATTCTGGATTATCTTTGTACCAAGAATATTCCGCCTTAAAATTCTCTATAAGTTGTGGATTTTCCTTAACAAAATTAACGATATTGAGTTCTTTATTGCTCTTATTCCTTATAATAAAAGAACTTGAACTTGAATTACTTACAAATCCCGATCTTGTTTTCATTGGTTTCTCCATTTCATATTCACACTATAACAAAAACTGATTCAATGTCAAGTAAATGTTTCAACTATTTTTTGGATGCTTCTATATACCAAGAAAAAGGATGTGGAAGCTCATAATTAATAATTCCATATTCAAGTATTGGGCAAAAATCATCTTCCAACACTTCTTTTTCCATTGACCTTGCTAATTTAAATGCTTCTTGTTCGTTTTTTATCGGCGTACAATCCCCAAAATAATTTATAACTTCTTTTGGATTTCCTGCTCTATCATCAAATTCTCCGGTTGCTTCATTCCAAAAAATATTCTCAATGGCGGTAGTATGAATGACCCTATATTCAAAATCATTATCAATAGGCGTGGTTGTTGGAGTTTTTAGAATACAAATACAATTGTCTGCGCTCATAATTCTAAACTTTCTATTGAGTCATAAATTATTGGATCACAGTTGTCTTTTTTAGCTTCAATTTCTGGATTTTTAGCCTCAATTTCAGGTTTTGGAGCTTTATAATTTTGACACGGCGTTGAAAAATCTGGTCATCCATTTTTGTATTTTCTGCAATAATTATAATCATCATAAAATAAATAATTATTTTGACATCCTTTATTTTCACATCGATAATTGCTAAAATCTCTTGGCTTTGCTATCGTTTTCAATCCTTTTTATCCTTCCTTTTTATCCTTTTCCTCAATATATTTTCCCATAATTTTGTCTTTAGTAATAATCCATCCCACAATTAATCCACAAATAGGAAGCCCAATAACAACATATAAAAGAGAACCAATCCAAGAAAAAGGCACCATTATAAACCAACATATATTTGGATGGGTATTTTCGACATCATTTCCAACCAGCCATTTTGTTACTATTTCAGGGGGTTCTTTCATTTTCTATTTCTTTCTATATTTTCCAATTTTAATATTCTTGCTTCCAATTGCTTCATCTTTTTAGAATTCAAATCTCTTGATACCCCATTGAAAGATATTATAATAAATGAACACAAAATAGCAAGAATAATTATAAAGACCATAACCGATCCTATATCAATTCTATTTTTATTTTCTTGCTCTTGCTTTTTCTGGATTTCCTCATTCATCATCATCCGACATTTCTTTTATTGTATACTTATATTCCTCTTCATTCACATCCATATTCAGTGCGTGCTTCGGCTTATTCTTTGGTTTTGCTACTTTTGGTTCAGTATCACATTCATAATTTTCATAGATATTCTTAAACGAAATAACATCTTCTAAATATTCTTTTTTGGTTAACGGTTTGAATTCTTTATCTTTTTCTTGTTTTAGATTTTTTACCTTATTTCGTTTATTACAAGACGGACATACATAAATTGTCTTTTTTATAAGATCTGACATGCCAATCATAAACCCACACTTACAATAACCAAGGAATTTATTTTTCACCATTTACAACCCTTCTTTCGTAAATATGCCTTATACACGCCCTAATATACCTAGACATATTAAGTAAATAGGGCTCTTTTTTTAACTCACGCATCATTTCAAGTTCACGAGCATTAAGCCTAATTGATATTAATTTTCCTTTTTTATTTTCTACATCATAAGACTTACCTGAAAAATCTGAGCTTAAGTCTATTTCTTCGGTTTTTTCTATTTTTTCTGTTTTTACTTCTACATTAACATTAGATTTTTCTTCTTCCATATTGCCCTCCAACACCATTATACAGTTTTTTATAGTTTATTGAAAAATATTATCTATTTCAGATTCTTTTTTATACAACAATTTATAATCTACTTCGTTTATGTTTATTTTTGAATAATCTTTTTTATTTTTCTTTAGTTCTTTTTTTGCGTTTTTATAGGATATCTTTTTTGAGCTTAGTATTTTGGAAAGAAAATTTTTGTCTTCCGATGATAATTTCTCAATATTTTTCAATTCTTTTTCTGATAAAGATAACATAATATTGATTATAAAATCCTTTATTCCCATATATTATCTATGAATTCATAAATAAGTTTCTTTTGATGAGCATTGAATTTCCATCTGATATTAACGTTTTTATCCGCCCAGTCTTTAGGAGAACTTCCTCTTTCTTTTGATACAGCACACCAATCACAAACCATTTCAGCAATGTCTAAGTCTTCCATTTTTGTAGCATCCACCATTACATCCGGTTTTTTATCCCTATTTTCCATATTGATTAGATTTCCGGTTTGATCGGTGTGAAATTCTGGATGATGACGGTTGTTTTTACAGTGAATATTTGTAACCGCATTCATGTCTTCTTTCATATCTTCAGGAATTTCTAGTTTTTTACCATCTTTTTCAACCTTATATTTCCAAGTAATCCAGATATAAGGATCTCGTTCTGGATTTTTAAACTTACTTTTATCATGTATTTTTGCGCGGTCTAATATCTCCTTAAAGTGTATTGGATTTAAATCATATACTTTTTTACAATATTCCCCAACTAAATCAATATGGGTTTTTGTCCTTTTTTCAAACCAATCTTCCATTTCTTTATGTTTAGACGCTTTTCTATACCAATCAAAATCTGACATAATTACCCCTTTATTTTCGACATATATTAACGATATCTGTTATTCTGTCTTTCGGCAATTTCCAGTTAAACATTTGATCTACATATTTTCTGGTTAATAACTTATCTTTCCCTTTCCATGGTACTGCTCTTATTTTGTCTTCACCAGCATTCCAAAAAAAGAAGTCTCGGTATATTTCAACCGTGGATAATAGATTAGACATACTTACATCAACATAAATATCGGGATTTAAGGACATTATTTTATTGCTTATTTTCTTTATTTTTGAAATTGTTATATATTTCTTTCCTATTAACGCATTCAAAAGTATGATTTCTGAATTAATTTCAATCATTTTAAAGCTCCAATTTTCCTTCTGGCATTAATATTATAATTTTCATTATTTTTCCTTTTTAATGATTTTTTAACAATCCAACCCAGTGCAGCCATCCAAGTCGTTTCATTTTCACTTCTTGGAAAATTGCCCATTGAATATTGTAATGATTTATAATAAGCCCTAAATGCTTCTTTTGCTTCTTTTTCAAAACAATCAAGATCAACTTCAATAATAAATTTTGCTTTTGGTTTTGGTTTTGCTTTTGGTTTTGGTTTCATATCCGATCCCTTGTTAATGCCAGTTCATCCTCTTCAATTTTTACACCATTTTTCCTATTTCTTTGCCAATCTTCAGCACTTAATAAATATCGAGCCCATTTCAAATATTGCCCCTGTAAGGATCTATCACAAAGAAACATTTTATAATCGCCTAATACATAATCCGTAACATTTAGGCAATAATGAGTAGGAACCCATTCATGCAATAATCTTTCGGTTTTGATATTCCACATCATATATCCGGGTTTATTAGGATTATCCACCCATTTTCCCAAACACTTACCCGCAGGCCATGAAACCTTGACTTCCGAACCATCTTTCTTTATTGCATCCACCCTTAAAATTTTTGGCATTACATTAGAAACCCATCCATGTCTCGGTCTTTTTCTTTTCATCTTTTTCTCTTCATCATAATATTCTCTATATTTATCCACAGAAGGCAAACTAATATAAACATATTTTCCTACCCTTAGAGACTTATTTAATTGATCTCTATAGGCTTCCCAAGTAATTTTATTCATCGGCAATCCATCTTCTTCATCTCGTATTAAATTAACCCATTCATCAAGTTTTCCGGGATGAGCTAGGTTAATGATAGGATGCGGAGAAAAAACCTTTGATCTGTCCAATAATCCCTGAATCATAATAACTACACGATTATATTTTTTCAATAACTCCTGTAGCTTTTTAGTGCAATCATCAAACTCAACACTATCTTGGTTTATTAATTCTTCTAATTCTTCCTTTTCCTCAAACCATTTATCCCTTTTCTTATACTGTTCTTCTCCAATTTCATCTCTTTTTGGAATAAGTCTTGGGGAAAAATCTAATTCAGACCATATTCTATAAACGTTTTCCCCGTTTCTAATCAATAAATAGGTTTGTTTGTCGGCGCATTTCCAATTAAACTGATTCCAAGCATCCGATAAACATCTGGCCTCTCCATAATCTTTATCCTTCCTCCTTATTCTAAATGCAACGACACCTTTCTTTTCAGGTAATATTCTGTTTAAATTTTCAGGTTTAATTACCCAGGCATCAAATTTATCCACATTTTCAAAATTCATTCCGCCACATTCATAATCAAATAGTGTCTCTTCATCCATAAAAAGTAATTGCTGTCTAATAGCTATTTTTTCGTTTGTATCTGCAGGTTCTCCGGCTTGAATTTGATAGACTTTTTCTTGTAATCCGCAATATAATTCAATGGTAAATATTCTATCATTCACTATTTCTAATGATTCTTTAACGCATTCAAGCCTAACTAAATCTGGTAATGCAATTTGTTTAGCGGTTACAGCATAGTCTTCTGCCAATTCCTCAAGTTCCTTAGATATTTTTGGCATATCTTTCTGCATTTTAACAAGATCTTTTTTGTATTTTTCCGGAGCCTGTGTAATTCTCATCGGCAACATTTCTTCATTAGATTCTTGTTTTCTTGTATTATCTGGAATTAAGTATAGCTTTTTACCTTCATCTATTAATTCTTGGGTCTTTTCTTTGATTTGTTTTTGAATAGAATCCATTTGTTTTTGCAATACATCTTTCCAATTATTTTCCCTATGACATCTTGCAAAAAATTGATCAAAATGAATTCTGTCGCTACTGTTTCCGTGTTTTAAAGGTTTTGTAAATCCTACATAATTACTTCCTATTTTATTCACACACATTAATTCTTCGATTTTCTTAATGTTTTTTGTATAATTTCCTTCATCGTCTTTTTCCGTTTCTTCATATTCAATCCAATAAAAATCACCAACCTGTACCTCGTCTAATGGATCTCTTGAAATTTTTGGAATATCTTGAGACTCAAATTTTTTTATAGAAGTATCATTCATGGAGTTATAATACCAAAAACGAATATAATGTCAAGCTATTTCTCAACAGAAGGAGGGGCAGATAATACCTCATATCTATTTCCAGCATTTCTCCTAAAAATATCTAAATCATGCATACTTTTTATTACAATATTACTAGATAAATAAAAATCTGTGTCTTTAGAAGTAAAAATATAATATCCATTATTATTCGTATAAACCACAACAGAAACTCCATTTGTTTTTATTGTTAACTCAGGAGAATATATAGAATATCCACTTTCTTGCACCGGTATATTAAGAGCTGCAAAAAGAGATGTTAGCGCGAGTATAAATAATAGCACTATAATATGATAGCCTTCAAAATCTCTTTCTGCAATACAAGAATAAGTAGCAAAAATTGCAAATGACAGTAATACAACACCCAGTATTCCAAAAACACAAGCTCCAATTAATCCCAGTATAAGCATCATTTTATTTCTCCTTTGATTCTATCTTCTATTATTTTACAGTATTTTTCTTCTTTTTCAATCAATATATAGTTTCTTTTCAAATTTTTAGCCACCTTTCCTGTTGTTCCAGATCCTGCACAATTATCCAAAACCAAATCGCCTTCATTAGTATATGTTTTCACAGTATTAATCTGAATCATCTTCTTTACTTTTATGATCTAATAATTCTGCAGTGTTATTGAAAATTTCTGTTAATTGTTTGTCCATATTGAATCTTTTAGAATTAATCTCAATGGATTTTAATAAGTTGCCATCATTGTGTCTCATTGCGGCAGACTTCCAATCTACAAACATCTCCACCAAATCTACCAAGGTCATCCCATTTATAGAATTTGGATAATGTTCCGGATGATGCCTATTTTTTGCGTAATGATGTTCTAGGGCTGGTTTTAATTCATCCAAAAAAGTTTTATACTCCTCACTACCATAAGTACAGGCGGCTAATTTCGGCGTAAGTTTTGTAAATAAAGGAAGTTCTGGATCTTTTAATTTTGTTAAGTCATGATTAATTCCACGTTCTTTAAGTAAATCAATAAATATCTTAATGTTTTTCTTGACATTGGAAATATGATTTTTTGTCTCGTTATTTGTTTTCTGCTCTTCTTCGGTTAATATTCTATTTTCTTTCATTTTTTACACCTATATTTGATTTTCGTTAGCCCTATCCCAACAAATATTACACAATCTTCTAAATTTATGAATATTCTTATTTTTTCCTTTAAATCCTAATACCGGTCGAAAATACAATCTTGCCTCTTTTTTAATGAAGCAAGATTGACAAATTTTTCCATATTCTTTTCTCATATTACAGCATAGAAAGGAATTCTTCTTCTGATATGATTTTTACTCCAAGTTTCTCCGCCTTATCTTTCTTAGAGCCACTATCCTCTCCACAAATCAGAAAATCAAGCTTAGAAGAAACTCCAGAAGCTACCTTACCTCCGTTTTCAGAAATTACGCCCTGATACTCGGTTCTGCCCTTGCTTAATGTTCCGGTAATACAAAACGATTTTCCTGCTAGTTTATTACTCATTTTTACTTCTTCCTTTATTTCTATGTATTTTAGTATTTCAGTTATTTCCTTCCTACTATCTGCCCAACCTTTTACAAAATTATTGGCTTTCGTCTCTGCAAAACCGTGTATCTTAAGCAAATCCACTTCCTTAAGCTTATCAATGTCTTCAACAGTATTGGCAATAGCAGTAATTTCAGAAGACATGGTTCCTATTTTACCTATACCTAATGCCTCAATAAGCTTTGCAAGACTAAGAGATTTTACTGAATTAATAGAAGAAATCATATTGCTATAAGACTTGTCACCAAAACAACTATTTTCAGACTTATTTAGAGAATACATATCGCTTATGGACTTGACTGTTTTAGCCTCATTAACAAGTTTATCAATTAATCCAGACCCGATACCTTTTACTCCTATTGTCTTAAACCAATGATCAATTTTGCTAACCAACTGAGCGGTACAATTTATATTTTCACATATCCTGTTTGTTTTTGTACTATCCCAAATAAGATCTGAATTACAAGAAGGACAACTATCTAATTCCTTAATTTTCTTTGTTCCATCCTTAACCTTGCGAATAATGTATGGTATAATATCTCCTGATTTTTGGATTAATACCGTACAGCCAATTTCCAGACCCATTTCTGCAATAAACTTACAATTATGCATGGTAACTCTTTTCACGGTTGTTCCAGCTAATTCTACGGGTTTTAATAGGGCAACTGGAACAATAGCGCCGGTTCTTCCAACACTCCACTCTACATCTAATATTTCTGTTTCTTTTTGTTCACAAGGAAATTTCACTGCACGATTCGCTGATGGACGACGACCTTCAGCCGTGGTTCCCATTTCTTTTGCTTTCTTTACATTGTTTAATTTTACCACTATCCCATCAATGTCATAAGCAAGTTTTTCACGGTTGATTTCAGTCATGTATTTATCAATCTTTTTACATATTTCAGAATGAGAACCATTAACTATGACTGCGGATTTATCAGAATAATTAAGATGTGTAAATCCGTTATCCTCTAGGAATACAATTTTTTCTTCTTCGGTGTCAAATTCTTTTCCAACAACCTCATAAGCAATAAAGGATATTCCTCGTTCTTTCGTGGTTATGGCCAATTTCTGGTTAACGGCTCCACTGGTGAAATTTCTCGGGTTTGCATATTCCGCCGCCCAATTCTCATAAAAATCTTTCTTATCTTTATAGCATTCTCCGCGAACCTCAAACACATCCTTACACTTTGTTTTCTTTTGTACTCCTTCAATATATTTCGCATTCTCACTGACATCAACTCCGATAACCCCATTGCCTCTAGTTACTGCTCTTACAAGGCTTCCATTTTCATAGTGACATGATAGTGAAAGCCCATCCACCTTATGTTCTACTAAAAACTCAAGATTGGTTTGATTATAGGTGTTGCCTAACCATTTTTCAAAATCGTAAATATCTGGACTCTTATTTAAGGAGCCCATAATGATGTTGTGCTTAAATTTTTGACCGTAAATATGTTCTTCTTTTAATCCGCCAACCTCATTAAAAAAAGGATGTTCTGGCACGATTGATTTAATTTCATCATAAAGTTTATCATATTCGGAATCGGAAATAGGACTTTTTCCTGTGGTTTCATATTCTTCAGCACAATTCCTTAGATATTCAATCTTTTCTTCAATGTTTTTGCTCATTTATTCTCCTTTATTAACTCTATGATCATTATCATACATAGATCATGAACGTAGTCAAGCACTATTTTATATTTAATTTCTCAATAACTTCTTCCATCCATCCCAAGAAATCTCCATCATATTTTCCCTTCCAAACCATAACGTCTTCAAGTCCCTTTATATTTATACTTTCTATTATTATCCCAAGTTTTTCTAGATTTGATTTTTTTGCAACTGGAATTTGAATGACAGATCTAGCAAATTCTGTTTTTGGTATTATTTTACCGTTTTTAAGCCCTTCAACAATGTCTTGGTCAACAACTACTGATATTGTATTGTTTCCATCAAGCGGATCAAAATTTTCGCTTACATATTTAAAACAAAATGATTTTTCTTTTTTTACCAAATCGTCTATTTTCTTCATGTTGTTTTTTTCTAATAATTCTCTTCGTACTGATTCTGTGCAATATTCTACGGAGTTTTTACCCTCATTACACATGTCATAAAATATTCTTTTTGATACTCTAAATCCCTCATTAAATGTTAAAATTTTTCCGTCTTTAAAATTATTTTTAGTGAAAAGCGAATCCTCGAATGAAAATAACAATATTTGGGAGTCTTTATATTCATTATTTCTGTTTATTCTGCCTCTAAATTGCTTGATATTCATCAAGGAACTTACCTCTTTAAACCCGTATCTAAACGAAGGATTAAAATCAATTCCAACCTCGACACAAGATGTAGCTACCAAAACAAAATCATCACCATTTTTTAATCTCAAAAAAACCCTATCAAATGCTCTTTCTGTATCTTTTTGACTTAATGCAGTTGAAACATATTCCACCCTATCTCTTCCAAACATTTCTTTTATTTTTTTTGCTATTACCGCAGAAGTATGAACTGTATTTAAAACCAATAACTTTGAACCCTTCTTTTCGAATATCTTTTTAATTAAGG
>Ga0172362_10003958_pt1 | contig 12831 bp, 10 predicted proteins | sample LakKivs1_kivu2a2_FD_114534 | JGI IMG/M metagenome (GOLD analysis project Ga0172362, IMG submission 114534) | Sediment microbial communities from Lake Kivu, Rwanda - Sediment s1_kivu2a2 | ecosystem: Environmental > Aquatic > Freshwater > Lake > Sediment | place: Rwanda: Western Province, Lake...
TAAACCAAATCTTCATTATTATCAATGTATATTTATTGATATTTCTTTAAATTGTTTTAATTGTTTAAATTATATTTTTATATAAAAAAACAGGCATTTAAAAAGCGCAACGCTCTAAATCAAATGATGATGTTTTAGAATCTTATATTTATGAAATTAATTCTGATGAATATATGATTTATAATGAAATTAAAGGAAAAAAAGAATATATCAAAAAAGATAACATAATAAATTCTAAAAATTATAAAGATATGGATAATATGTATATTCAACATTTTAATGAAAATGAAAATAAATTAACAACATTTTTTTTAATAAAAATAGATAATAACAAAAATATATTTTATCCATATGTTTATACTTCAAATATAGATAAAAATAATCCTAAACCAGATGATTTATTATCTGGTCAAACAATAATGATAGAAATTCAAAATAATTTGGATAATTATTTTGGAATAGGAGAAATTGTAATTATTAAAAATAAAATCGACTATAAAAAAATTAATTATAATGATATTGGAAGAATATTTGATATTTTAATTGATAAAAATAATTTATCATATTATGTTAAATTTGAAAATGGTAATACTTTTAAATATCCAAAAGAAGCACTAAATAAAACGAATATTAATGAATATTTCATTAATGACATTGTATTGTATTATCAAGATGATAATAATAATAATTCATTACACCTTTTTCAGTGAAATTTGGGACACTTGTTTTTTATATAAAAAATAAGTTTATTTTACTAATGTCATATTATATTTATGTTTTGTTGTTTCATAGTGTTTATTTATTATTTCTTCATAAAAACAACCATAATCACATTCTTTACAATAATATTTAAATTCATTTTCTCTTTCTTTTTTATCAGAGTGATAATTTAATTTATGCATTTTCATTGTTGTTATATTTTTTGTTTCATAATCACATTTATCACATTTATGTGGTTTTTTATAATCACTTCTTTTTTTTCTTTGTCCTGTTAAATGTTTTTCTGTTTTTATATGAGCTTCCCATCTTGATATTATATTGCATCCTAAATCACATTTTTCACAATAATATTTAAATTTATTATCAGACATCTTATTTAATATAATATTATATAAAAATATTTTTTTAAATATAAACAAATTTTTTAAAATAAGATAAATTTTTATTTTAATATAAAATAATTAAAAATATATAAAATTTTATTTCTTTTTATAATATATAAATGAGTAAATTTAAAAAACCTCCTGATAAAATTATAACTACTAAATGTTCTTTGGATAAAATACTTTTGGAACCTGATTTTAAACCTATTTTATTTGATGTTTGTTTTAGAACCAATCAAATTGTTATTCATACTTATCAATTTTTAAGACTTTGGTTATTGTATAAGTATAAGAATAATTTAGATATACCTGTTATTAACTTTAATACCTTAAAAATGGCTTTTTGTGCTTTAACTATTAATGATAAAGGTGGTAATAAACCACAGGGAGATAATTTAAATTTATTAGAAGAATTTGAAAAATTCTATCAAGAACATTACAAAAATTTAAATTATGAAAATAAAATTAATGGTTCGTATTTATCACAAATATTAAATTCAATGGCTGTTGATATGCTTACTAATATTGAGAATAATATTAAATTACACTTTTTTAAATATCTAAATAGATTTGTTAATTCCTCATTTAAAAAACAAAATAATGAAATAGTTGAAAAAGTAGAAAAAGGTAAAAAGACTGAGATTAGAAAACAATTAAATAAAGAATTACAAGAAATTAAACAAGACTTTTTGAATAACACTTTAAATTCTAATTCAAAATATCATAACTGGATTAATACCCATAGAAATAATATTTTTTATAAAGATTTTGTTAATTCTTATGAATTTGATGTTGAAAACAACCCACAAAGATATTTGAAATCAATGATTTATATGTGTTTAGAAATTGAAAAATTAGAAACTAAATCATTCCAATTTTTTCCTTTGAGAACTGATATTATTGTTAAATATGTTCCCATAGATAGTAAATCAATAATTGAAATATTTGTTAAAAAAGATAAAGGTAAAATTTTAAGTAATATAGAAAAATATAAAAAGAAATTATGGGGTAAATTTGTTAAATTGGATGAACCTATATTTACTCAATCTAATTATCAATTTGACTATAAAATATATACTGATTGTTATTCTGTATCAATACAAATGTTAAGAAAAGATAATGTTGAAAGTGAAAATAAAAAAAAATTAAATAAAAAAAATAAAAAGAGTAAATTAAAAGAAGCAACAAAAGATATGAATGAAGAACAAAAGAAACAATATAAAATGAAATTGGAACAAGAAGAAAAAAATAAAGAAATTGATTTTAAACTAAAGTTAAAAGAAAAGAAAGATAAAGAAAAAGAAGAATTTAAAAAATTACCAAAAGAACAACAAAAAGAAATAATTGAAAAAAGGAAGAAAGAGCAATTGGAAAAGAAAATAGAAAACCAAATAGAGTGTACTTATATAGATGACTTAACAGATATTCAATTTAAAGAATTGGATAGTAATGATTGGTGTGTAATTGATCCTGGAATTAGAGATATACTAGTAATAAAAAACAAAAAAGGAAAAAGATATAGATATTCAAATAGGAAAAGAACTAAAATAACTAAAAGATTAAAATATCAAAGATTGATTAAAAATTATAAAGATAAAAATAACATTACTAAGGTTGAAAATGAATTATCTAATTATAGTTCTAAAACTTGTGATTTTGAAAAGTTTAAAAATTTTATATCTAATAAAAATAGAATAAATAGTTTATTGTTTAAAAAGTATAATAAAGAAATATTTAGAAAATATAAATGGTATAGTTATTTAAATAGAAAACACGCTGATACAAAATTAGTTAAAGAAATAAAAAAAGAATTTGGTAAGGATACAATTATTTGCTATGGAGATGCAAGTTTAAAAGGGGCTTGTAAAAAGGGTAATATTTCAACTCCCAATATAGCAATTAAAAGATTGGTTCAAAATAACTTTAAGATGTATAATTTAGATGAGTTTAGAACATCAAAACTTCATTACATAACAGAAGAACCTTGTGATAATTTATATATAATGGATAATAACAAAGATGAAACCAAAAGAAAAGAAAGGAAATTACATTCAGTTTTAACATATAAAATGGAAAACAAACAAAGTGGATGTATAAACCGTGATGAAAATGCCGTAAATAATATGATAAAAATAGTAAATTATCACATAAAACATAAAGAAAGACCTTTAAGATATAGAAGGTCTTTTGACTTAACAAAAGATAGTAACCCACCTGAAATAACATTAAATAACAAATTAATTAATATTAAATAAAAAGGGTCAAGTATTATCACGCCCGTATGGGTGCAATTATACCTTTGAAGTGTCTCTCCGAGCGCCAGAAAATAAACTTAGTTTATTTTCTTGGGCGTCCCGAATTTCACTGAAAAAGGTGTAATAAAATTAAACAGAGATTACAAAGAATTAAACAAAATTAAACTAAATTAAATAAACATCTGTGTAAAATATCAACTATTTTCGATAAATTTGTAGTTATTTCCCATTGGGATGGATTGATTTCTGGTATTATAATATTGGAGTTTTCATCACAAATTATTTTTTTTATATTTTGATTTGGACAAGATTCAAAAGACATTTTTGGTGGTAATTTAGGATAATCACTAAAATAAACATTAAGTTTTATTTTTTTACCTTTAATATCTTTTAACTCAATTTTCCAATTGGTAATTTCCTCAATTATTTCAACATTAGCAACTTTATCATTGTTATTTAACAATTTCATTTCAGCATTAAATCTTTTATTTTTAATATTTATTGATTTTTTCTCATTTAATTTATTAATAGAACCCAAGAATTTAACAAAATAATCTGATAATTCTTGATTTTGTTTTGAATCTAAATTTTTCTCAACCACAATCAAATATCTTAATAACATAATTTTATCATCTGAAACCACAAAAATATCACTAGTTTTTTTATGTGGTTCTATTCCTCCAGATATTTCAAATACCCCAACTATACATCTAGTTTTATTATTGGTTTTATTGTTAGTTTTATTGTTTTGACTATAAGAATTTAAACCTCTTGATGAATATCCCCAACTCATTCCAAATTGATTTGATAAATATATACCATTTCCATGAGCTGCTCCATTAGCCATAAATTCAGTTCCTGACATTACTTTAAGACCATTTTTAACTATTGGATACCAAGAATACATCGGGGTACCGTGAAATAAAAAATATTCTTTTTTAAATTTAGATTCTATTTCATAAGAATAATTCAATCCAATGAATCTAACATTTTTTGAATTAAAAACATTTTCTTCTCCATCTTTTTCTAATTTAGGTACTCCTTTGTTTAGTAATTCAGTTTGAAATCTTTCAATAGTACTTAGTGAAAAATAATTATCTGATATTGCATTCGAAATTATAGCATAAGCATTAGAACCAATATTTTTATTTAATTCAATATCATTTGAATATTTTGAAATATTTTCAACCGATAAATTTGATATTTCTGATTCAATTAATTTTTTTAATTCAGACAAATTTGAAATGTTTTTTATAATTGGTAATGGTTTAAAAATTTTTTCTTCTTTGGGATGTGCAGTACCTTCAATCAAAATATCAATTAAAATTTCACATAGATAAGGATCTTTTTTGTACAAGTCTGTTATTCTATTATCCATCACAATATGTTTAGATTTTATTTTACATTTATTTGATAAACAACATAATATCTTATCCATACCCTTTAAACCAAGTTCTACCCCACATACTGTACAATAATCCATACAGTTATTTTTGGTATCAAATAAAATAGATAATTCAATTAAAATATCAGCTAAATATATCATATCAATTTCAATATCCAATTCCAATTGATAATTTTTAATTTTTTTTAATCCCAATAATCTCATCAGATGAGCTGAATTTGGATTAAGTGGAAAAAGTTTTATTTTGTCCTTGTTTATTATTAAATATTTAATCACATATTTATTTTTATATTTGATATCTATTGAATTTAAATTGTTAATTTGAATGTGTTCCATAATTTCTTTTTGTGTTGGAACTAATCCTTTTAAATTATTAGATTTAAAATCAGGATCAACAAATTCATATAATTCATTAGCAATAAATTCTTTATGATATTTTTCAATTGTGTCCATAATTAATTATATATATAAGTTTATATCCTTAGAATATATGTTAAATAAAAATCAATTTTTATACTCTGGATAAACTATTTTCCAATTAATTTGTTCAATTGATTAACAAAATCTGATTTAATTGGGTACTTTTGATTTCGTAAACATATTACAACATTATTTAATTTTGATGGAAGATTATATGTATGTTGATTAAATTCAGAAAAATGATAAGTCCCATTATAATAATCTATTTCTGTTGAACCAATATTTATATAATAAATGCTATTTGGTAAAGAATCAATTGGATAATTAAATTTTTTACCAAAACTTACATATTCTAAACTATTTGGAAGATCAAATACTGGTTGATTAAATGAATAACCAAAAACTAAATATGTTATTGTATTAGGTAACATATCAACAGATTGATTAAAACAATATCCAAATTCTAACCATTCTAATTTAAAAGGTAAATTTTCAACCCTTTGATTAAAAGAATAACCAAATTTTATATGTGTTATATCTGGTGGTAAAATATCAACTGGTTTATTAAATTTTGAATTAGATTGTATTGCTTTAATACCAAAACCTTTTTGGTCTAAAAAATAAATTCTTTTACAATTTGAAATTAAATCAATTAATACCGAATCAAAATCTTCATCGAAATTAGCATCAAACTTCATTATTTCTTTTTCATCACAATTATACATAATTAGTTATTATACTTATTAAACTATTTTGTTATTAAATTAATTTATTATTAAAATATTTTATTATTTTATTTGGTTCTTTATAATTTGAAATAAAATAAATGATATCATCAAAAGGAATATATAGTTTTCTTGGGATAGTTTGGGAATATTCAGAACCAAAAATAATTTTTTGATATTGTTCAGGAAACAAAATATCAAATAAAAACATTTGGATTGATTTTAAATTTGAATATTTACTTATGGGTTTAAAATAAATTGTTTTTTTGAATTTGTCATAATCACGATTAAAATCCAATTGAATATTATTTTCATTAATAAAATTATATATTTTTGTATCAACCATCAAATGTACCAATAAAACTAATTCATTGGAAAAATTTTCATCAAATTCTTTTTGTTCTTTCCTATTTTTAATGTCTGATTTTTTTATTGTCATTCCATAATCTATCAATTTATATTGGTATCCAAATGTTGGAATTTCTATATTTAAAATTTTTATTTTGTGTGAATTTTTTGTTTTTATCCATCCTACATTACCTGAATGAATATCTCCATGAATATAATTATTTGAATGTAATAACTTTATTGAATATGTTAATTGAATTATTAGTGAATATATTTGTTTGGTTGATAATTTACCTTCTAATTTATTCAAATCACCTTGAACTAATTCATAAACTTTTCTTATACAATATGGACTTGAACTTAATTTTTTTAATTTGCTTTGATATTTGAGAGAAAATCTTGTAATATCAAATGAATATTTTTGTTCCAAATTACAATTCTCAATCAAATCATATTCATACAAACTAACAAATTGGTCTGGATATTTATTGGCAAAATCGATTGAAAAATTAATTTCTCTCCATACTTGTGATTTGGTATTTGGTTTTAAATCTTTTTTTTCTATGTGTTGTATTTTAAGTGCGTATTTTTTTTTTGTTTTTAAATTTTGAATTAAATACACAGTCGCATACATTCCATAACCTAATTCTTTTATAATTTTATAATTTGATAAATACATTATCTATTATATTAACAAATTATAAAAAAATAAAAATTAATTTAAATAAATGTGAATATATATACAAAAATGGAAATTAATTCCAATACTATAAATAATTATATAAATATAATTAAAGACTATAACTTTAAAACAGGCAATAATTTTAAATTAGAATCTGTTGAACAAGTTTATAATGGTCTGAGTGATTTCGGTTTACATACGGAGAATATTACAATTGTTAAACCAAATGAAAAAATAATAAAATGTTTAAATGATTTTAAAAATATTAATTATAATAATATTGATACTTTGTTAATTGGTGAAAAAAATTCTAAAATTTTTTTATTAAAAGAATATTTTTGTAATTATCTAGATTTGGTTTGTACTGATATTAGAACACATTTTTTTTGTAGAATTCAAATATTTAGTTGGACTGATAGGGTGAATACTACAATTAGTAGAAATGGAGATTTGTGTACAAGAATGTATTTATCAGTTGAATTACCACCTATATCAATTAATAATAAAATTAAAATTAAATTATCAAAAAAAATTACTAAAATAATTATTTATTCTGAAATTTTTAATATATTTGATTATTTTTATCAAGTTGAACAATTAGAAGAATTACATATTGCATATAAAAAATTTAATACTGAATTAATAAATTTACCATCTGAATTAAAAATATTATCAATATGCTCTGATGAATTTAATCAATCGGTAGATAAGTTGCCAACAAATTTAGAATATTTATATATAAACAGTAATTCTTTTGATTCTCAATTAGATTTATTACCTCCCGAATTAAAAGTATTATCGATAGCTTGTACTAAATTTACAAATGAGTTATCAAATTTACCATCCAAATTAGAAATATTACATATTTCAACCAAATCAAATTTAAATTGTTCTTTTGATTATCTTCCTGAATCTCTAAAATGTTTATATGTAATTGCTGATGATATCCAATCAAATTTACAAAACTTACCAATTGGATTAGAAATATTATACATCGAAACAAAAATTAATAATGTGGAAAAGTTCAACTATTTATCAAAAAATATTAAACAAAAATACCGTATACAACGTTTTTAAATAAAAAATTTTTAAGAATATAAATCTTCCTCTTCTTCTACCATAGATTGATTTTGAGCTTGATTTTGAGATTGATTATAAGATTTATTTGCTTTTTTAGGAAATGAAAAATTATCAAGAGAACTACCTGTAGAATTTAAATTAGCTCTTGATTGATGTAATGTGCTAGCAAATTGTGAATATTGATATAAATCGTTGTCTGATACACTTCTACGAGCATTTCTAATTGCCAATTCAAAATGTGATGGTAATACTACTGATTTTGATTCTAATTGAGCCTTTTCAAATTCTTCAATTTGTTCAGGTGACATATCTTTTTTAATATCTTCATATTGTTTTGATTTTGCTATTTCATCTGAAATAGCAAGTTTAACAGCCCTATTACATATTTCAGCCAAATCTGCCCCTGTAAATTTATCAGTGTTAGCAGCAATAAATTGTAAATCAACATCTTTATGAATAGGTGTTTTGCGTAGACTAGCTTTAAGAATTGATAATCTAGATTCATAGTCTGGCATTGGGATATAAATTAATTGATCTAATCTTCCAGGTCTCATAATTGCTGGATCTAAAATATCTGGACGATTGGTAGCCCCAATAATAAATACATTCTTTTTAGCACCAATTCCGTCCATTTCAGTAAGTAATTGATTAATTACTCTGTCAGCTCCTCCAGAATCTCCTGCATTAGAACCACGTTTTACCGCAATTGAATCTAATTCATCAAAAAATAATACACAAGGAGCTGCTGCTCTTGCTTTAGCAAAAATATCTCTTACATTTGCTTCTGATTCACCAAACCACATAGTTAAAAGTTCTGGACCTTTAACACTAATAAAGTTGGCTTGACATTCATTCGCAATTGCTTTTGCCATTAAAGTTTTACCACATCCTGGAGGACCGTAAAATAACACACCTCTAGATGGACTCATACCAAATTTCTCAAATTTTTCAGGGTGATCAATTGGATATTGAACCATTTCCTTCAATTCAGATTTTGTTTGTTCTAATCCTCCAATATCTTCCCATTTAACATTTGGTACTTCTACAACTGTTTCTCTTAGAGAAGCAGGATTTGCTGCTCCTAAGGCTATTTTAAAATGGGATTGTGTTACTGACATTGCATTCAAAACTTCTGTATCAATTTTATCCCCATCAATATCAATCAAATCCATTTGGTCTCTTATACATTGCATAGCTGCTTCGGTACAAAGTGAAGCTATATCTGCACCCACAAAACCATGAGTTTGTTTGGCAATTGATTCTGGGTCAACATCATCTGCCAATTTCATATTTCTTGTATGAATACGAAATATTTCCATACGTCCATTTTCATCTGGAACTCCTATGTCAATTTCTCTATCAAATCTACCAAATCTTCTTAAGGCTGGGTCTAGAGTATTAGGTCTATTGGTAGCTGCTATCACTATAACATTTGCTCTTCCTTTCATTCCATCCATCAGTGTAAGAAGTTGAGATACAACACGTTTTTCTACTTCTCCGTGAGTTTTTTCTCTATTGGGAGCAATTGAATCAATCTCATCTATAAATATAATTGAAGGGGCATTTTTTTCAGCTTCTTCAAAAGCCGTACGTAAATTTGATTCAGATTCTCCAGCCATTTTGGACATAATCTCAGGACCATTGATTACCAAAAAGAATGAACCTGTTTCGTTTGCAACTGCTCTTGCTATCGCAGTATTATGAACAACCGTAAAATCATTTAATAAAAATCTTCTATTGCCATCAATTTCAAAACCATAATATTCTCCTTCTTCTAATTTTGTCAATGTAATTGATTTACGTAAATTATCTTTGTTTGGATTATTTTTAACAGCAATTTTTCTATTTAATTTACAAGGGATTTCATTAATATTTTCTCCACTAATTGTAATACTATTATAAATACCGTCTTTTTTTTCATCCTTATACATACAATTTTTTTTAATTTTAAACGTAGTTGTTCTAAAGCCAAGAGAACGAGATAAAAATACAATATCATTTGAGAGAATATCATTTTTTTGTGTGATATAATAACATTTATCATTCTCACTATAATATCCGTCTGAATCAATTAAACCTGATAATAATTTTAATCTATTTTCTCTTGAATTAATTTTATAATCATTGGGTATATGTTTATTATTGAATAAATTATAATCCCTTAAAAAATTTGTTACTTTATTTGAATTTGCATATCCCTTATTTTTAGTAGATATATAATACTTAAATGGACAAGAATTATTTATATTATAATCTTTAAATTCATTTCTCATATAATCAACTATTTCTACATCATTTGTAAATATTGAAGGAGAATAGCTATGACCATCTCCCAACCATAAACCTAAAAAATAAGGATCAATTTCTAATATTTTTTCGTTAAACTCTACACCAACACTATAACCTTTCAATTTATTCCTAATTGATTGAGAAAGTTTTAAATAATCTTTAATTTCTATATCTACACGATTATCTAAATCCATATTTGATAAATATTCTTTTGCCTTCTTTTTAGTTTCTTCAATACCTCCATGTTCATTAGGATTAAAATATTTATTTATATATTTTAATTTATTTATATCAAAATATGAAGCCATTACTTTATTTCTTTTCATTTTTACAAATTTATTATAAGACATTTTAAGTGATAAAATATGTGATTCATTTACAATATAATCTAAATAACTATTTCCTTGTTCAATTTTATACATTAATTCTTTACCTTTTGCTAAACTTAATACATTTCTTAACTTAGAATCATCACCCATCAATTTATCACCTTCTTTAATATCTTGAACCATTTTAGTTGTACCATCGTACATTAATATTGGTGTATCTTTGGCAAAACATTTACCTGTGCCTGGAGGACCATGAAGCAAAACTCCTTTGGGTGGTTTAATTCCAAGTGATTTAAATAGTACTGGATGTCTTAGTGGTAACTCTATCATTTCTCTAATCAAACCCAATTGTTTTCTACATCCTCCTATATCATCATAACCAATTTCATTGGGATTTTCCTCATCCTCTCTTTTAACTGGTTCTCCTTCACAAAATATTTCTGTGTCTGGGGTTACTAATCCATATTGTTCAGGTTCTATTCCTACAACTTTAAATTCAACACTTCTCATAGCTTTATGAATAAGAAATAAATCTCCTTTAGAAACAGGTCTATAAGCATCTAAAAAGTATGGTTTAAGATAAACCTCAAATAAATTTCCGGTTATCCCTTCTAAAGTATCATCCAAAGGAAGAATATGAACTTTTTTAGCTGATTTAATTTCATCATATTCAGATATATGAATATAGTCACCTAATTTTACTCTGAGATTTTTTCTTACACATTTGTTCATTCTTATTGTGTTATCATCAGTTCCATTATCTTCACCTAAAGCAATACATACTGTTGTTCTGTTTTTTTTACCTTTTAACATAACTGTATCACCTCGAAATAAATTTAATTCTTCCATTTTTTTATTACTTAATGTTACAACTGAATTATCATCATTTAATGCATCATCTACTAATAATTTATTAGATTTAACTTTGGGTAAATTAATTGGATTTGCTTGATTTGCTTGATTTGCTTGTTCTGCCATATTCTTTAGTTATATAAAACATAATATGTATTGATATATTTTTTCAATTTTTTATACAAATATATTTACCCAGTCTAATTCTTCCATTTTCCAATCTGGACTAAATTTGTCAAATCTATGAATTTTTACATTGGGAGCAAAATTGTGTTGGATAGTTGAATTAATTATTAATATCAATTCATATGAACAAACAATCATATCCAATAAACTAGTTAATTGGTTAATCTGACTAATCCAACTGGATTTGAGTGGATTTAGTTCAATTCTAACAAATTTTATTTTATCTGGATTGGATGACAAATTTTTAAATCGGTCTATTCGCATTTGAATTTTGGATTTAAAATCTTCAATTTGATATTTGGAAGCTAATTCATGAGCAAATATTATTCCATATTTATTTGAAACCACAACAGAATTTGGTTTTGGATTGGATTTTGAATTTGGATAATTATCCTCACAAATATTATTAATTAATGGATATAAATCAGATTCTTTTTTAAATTCAATTGATTCAGCAAAATCAATAAAATCTGATGATAAAACATCAATCAACTGGGATAAAGAAACTTTACCCCAGTCAAAAGGATATGCGTGTTTTCGCAAGCCTAATTTATTTAACTGATATGTCACAGAACAATTTGAACCCAAACTAATATATTCCATTTGATTTAGTTAGTTATCATATTATTAGTAATAAATTAAAAAATCAATTTTTTATTTAATAAAAATTGATATTAACATTTAATAATTTAATTCTAATACTGTTTATGAATATTATATTTGATGAAATAAAACAATTTATTATAAAGGAGATAACAATATGAAAGGAAAGGAGCCAATAATAAATAGAAGAATAAGAAAAATATTTAGAAATAATGGTTATAAGGTTTATATGATAAATGAATTTAGGACTTCAAAATTATGTAATGTTTGTGAAAGTTGTTGTAGTCCTTTTTTAAAAAGAGAATCACATAAACCAAAAGACATAGATAAAAAAACAAAAAAAGGAAAACTTATTGAAGTTTGGGGTTTAACCTTGTGTGAAAACAAGAAATGTAGTTTAATCCATAACAGAGATAAAAATTCTGCCTTAAATATGTATAAAATAACTCAATCAATACTAAATGGAAAAGGAAGACCAGAAAAGTATTGTAGAGAAATAAAACAAATTCATTCCAGTTAAACGACTGGATATAACCAAATTTTTACACCTTGGA
>Ga0172362_10003960_pt1 | contig 12830 bp, 11 predicted proteins | sample LakKivs1_kivu2a2_FD_114534 | JGI IMG/M metagenome (GOLD analysis project Ga0172362, IMG submission 114534) | Sediment microbial communities from Lake Kivu, Rwanda - Sediment s1_kivu2a2 | ecosystem: Environmental > Aquatic > Freshwater > Lake > Sediment | place: Rwanda: Western Province, Lake...
ATCGGCGATATCCTCCGCGAGGCCAGCCGATTCGACGATTCCATCATGGAATACCGCGTCGTGATGAGCAAGTACGCACGATCACAGGAAGCACCATGGGCCGGCTACAATACCGGCTTGGCCTATGAAGGCAAGGATGATCCGGAGACCGCCGTCAAGGTGTTCAAGTCCGTGCTGCGCCGCTACGGCAAAACCAGGGCCGCCTCTGAAGCGCACACCAGGCTCGAGCAAAAATACAAGATCCCCGATACCGAGGTGACGGATTCCACCGATTTCTTCGGGGATGCCGAGGTCGAAGGCCCGGACACCAAGAACTTCATCGAGGATCCGAGCAAGTTGAGAGACAAGAAGAAGCCGTAGGAGATTGGGAAAGCATTATGTGGGATTACATCGGGCAAGGTGGTTTGTTCATGGTGCCCTTGGTGGCGTGCTCGGTGATGGCGCTGGCCATCATCCTTGATCGTGTCATGTACCTGCAGGGAGCGTTCAAGGAGGCCAACCTCGTGCTCAACCGCGTGAGCGACCTCGCCGAGCAATCAGATATCGATGGCATCGAAGCCTTTTGCGACAAGAACCAGGGGCTGCTGTCCGCCATCTTCCTCAACGGAGTCAGGAAGTTCAGACAACTGCAGGATAACCAGGATCCCGAGTTCGTGCAGGCCGAAGTGTCCAAGGTGATGGAAGAAGCAAGCATCGTCAATACGGCCGACCTCGAGAACCGGCTGCCGCTTCTGTCCACCATCGGCAACGTCGCCCCGCTGTTCGGGTTCGCAGGCACCGTGACGGGCATGATGAACGCGTTCGACGACATTGCACAGTCGGCCAGCCCCGACGCCAAGGTCGTCGCCAACGGAATCAAGGAAGCATTGGTCACCACCGCCACCGGGCTGCTCATCGCCATCCCCGTCGTGCTGGTCTACAGCTACCTGACCAGCCGGATCGATTCCATCAATACGCGCACGGAGGAAACCGCCAACGCAGTGGTCGACCTCTTGGTGGTCAGCCACGTGAAAGGCATTTCCGGAGCCAAGCAGTGAAGCGGATGAGAATGAAGGTTTACCGCCGCAAGCGTCGAACGCCGAACATGTCGTTCGCGAGCACGAGCGACATCGCCTTCTTGCTCATCATCTTCTTCGCACTTGCCGGAAAGTTCACGAAGACGTCCGAAAAGCAGGTGAATCTCCCCACGGTGAACATGGGAGAACGAACTCAGGTTCGCGACATCGAAATCGTCATCACCAAGGAAGGCCTGTTCTTCGTCAACGGCATGAAGGTCGAAGCCGAAGGGCTCAAGGAAGAAGTGGAAGCGTACATTACCGAAGACCTCGACGCCGAAGCGCGGACGGTCGTCCTGCGGGCAGATCGCGATGCAAGCTTCGGAGCCGTCTCCGCCGCCGTCGAAGCCGTCAACCAGGCCGACGGTTATCTTGAGTTGGCAGTAACACACAAAGACTAGAGGCAGTACATGCAGGCTACTATCGCTGTTCGCAGAGGCGCATCCAAGGGGCAATTCCGGTCCAGGATTCCCCCCCTGTGGCTGTTCTTCGTGGCGGCCACCGTCGCGCACGCCCTGCTCATCGTCGGCACGTCCCCCAGCATCTATCTGGGGAATGGCGGCGACGACAGCCCCCAGGCGCTCTTCGCAAGGGCAGAGCAACTGGAGGAGGAAGGGAAGTTCGAAGATGCTTTCAACACGTACTCGCAGGTTGTGAGCAAGAAGCCGCTCATCCCGGCTGTCTTCATCGACGCCGAAAAAAAGATGAACGAAACACGCCTGAAGAGCATCCAGGCACAGAAGAAGACGGAAGACGAGAAGGCCGCCGCCGCCAAGGCCGCCGCCAACGGCAAGCCCGGTGACCAGAAGACCGCCGGTGCAGGCGGCAAGAGGCCCGGTAAAACCGCAGACGGCGGACAGGCCCCGCCCGTGGCACTGCCCGAGCTGCCCGACATCGGCCAGTAGAGATGCCCCGGCGGGGCGTCTGAGATGGGCCCCCGGCACGTCTCTGCCCCATCCTTTCCGCACAAAATGAGCAACGCGAGCGCACAACGTCGGTTGCACGCTCGCGTTGCTGCTTTCGCCGGGATGAACGGCTCGCGGCTATACCCGCCGCACCCGCAGGTAGTGCGCTATCAGGCCCAACAACCCGGTGCACACGAACGCCAACGGCACCGATGGCTCGCCGGCAATCTGGTGCGAGAGCGGCGCGCCGCCGGCTGATGCTGATGGCATTGATCCTATGACTGCGACCGCCGGCGCCGCTTCCGACCCTCCCGCATCATCGCCGAGACGCGACCCAACCGATCCCGAGCAGGCCGCTCCCGGCGGGGAGCCCTGCCCTCGTTCCGATGCAAGCAGGGGAAGCGCCGCGGCTGCCAGACTCACCGCCACTGCCAGAACCATCTTCGCGTTCACTGCCCATTCCTCCGTGTGCTGTGGGGCTGCCCCTGCGCCTTGCCGAACCGGGCAGGTGCGGGCCGTCCTCACGGGCTGGCAGTACAACGGCTGAAGATGCGGGCGCTTGAATTCGGCGCCATGGAAATGATGAATAATAGTGGCGGGAAAACGAGCAGGAGTTGGGGCAGGCTACTCGAAGACTCGACCTGCCCTTACCGAGCGGCAAGGCGTATCTACTCGAGCGACTTCAGCAACCTCCGTGCTTCTGCTGCGTGTTCGAATGCTCGGCCGCCGGCCAGCGCGCGCCGGAGGAGGTCCCGCGCACGCTCCCGCTGCCCGCCCTGATGGCACACGACGGCAAGATGATACATCGTGAGCGGAGCGGGATCGAAGCTCAGACTGGCCTCGAGGGCGGCGAGGGCTTCGTCGGCCTTGCCTGCCTTGTGGAGCACCCACCCATACGTGTCCAGCAGCGAGGCTGAGCGCGGATGGCGTTTGATGGCGGGCAGTATCAGCTTCATCGCGTCGCCGGGCCGTTTCAGGCGTTCGGCCAGCAGATACGCGGCGTTGTTTGCCGCCAGGTAGTTCGCCGGATCGCGTTGCAGCACCGATTCGTACAGCCTGAGGCATTCCTCGAGCCGCCCTGCCTGCAGATGAACTGTCGCCAGCGCGTTCTGGACGCCGATGTCTTCCGGGAACCTGGCGAGGATGCGCTGCAATCTGGACGTGGCCGCGTTGATCTCGCCCAACTGAACGTCGGCCTGGGCCAGGAGGACGTTCGCGTCGACGTCGTCCGCGTGCTTCTCGGCAATGGGAGTGAGGATGTCGCGTGCGCGGCGGGGCTGGTCGTCCGCGATGAACAGCGCCGCCTTGCGCGCTGCTGGATACGGATGGCCCTCGGCTATTGCTGCAGCCTTGTCGTACGCCGCGTGAGCGTCATCGTGCCGCCCGGACAGCGATGCATACAGATCGCCCAGTGCGCACGCCGCCGACGGATCGTCCGGAGCAAGCTCGCACAGCTTCCTCAGATGCTCCTCCGCGCGAGGCACGTCGCCCAGAACGATGGCGTGCCGCGCGAGCAGCGAATGACGCAGCTTCGAATCGCCCGCGGCGTGTTTCTCGATCAGTGCCAGGGCCAGTTCATTCTTTCCGATCATCCAATACACGCTGCAGGCTATCCAGATCGTGGCGGGCTGCGGCGGGGCTGCGTCGCCGATTGCGGCAAGGGCCTCCGAAACGTGCTTCTCCGCCAGGTCGTGCTTCCCCTCCTCGGCGAGCAGCGTGGCGAGCTGGAAGCGGCATTCGGTGTTGCCCGGCTGCGACGCCGCAAGCCGCGCCAAGACGTCGGCGGCCTCCCGGGTGTGGTCAGCCGCCGCCAGGCTTGCCGCGAGCTTCTGGAGGTCGTCGGCTCCGGCGGCCGTCAGCTCGAGCAGTTCCCGGCCTTCCGCCGTCGCCTTCTCATACTGCCCGGCGAGGAGGTAAGCATCGCGAAGCTGCGATCGTATCCTCGGATCGCGGGGAGCCAGCCGGCGGGCGGAGACGAACTCGTTGATCGCCCCGTACACGTCGCCCTTGTGGACGAGTGCGGAGCCGATCAGGGCGTGCGCCTCCGCCTCGTGCGGCCACCGCGCCGACAGCGTCATGAACAGTGCGAGGGCCTCGTCGAGCTTGCCCTGCTTCAGCAGCAGCATCCCTTCCAGCGCGAGCACGTCGAAGGCTTCCCCGAAGTCTGCCCTCATCTTGCGGATTTCGGCCGCCGCGGTGGCCGCGCGCGCCGCCGTGAAGTCGGGGCCGTCCAGCAGCGTGGTCACGAAACGCCGGCGCACCGCAAGGTTCCGGGGGTCGAGCGTCTGGGCGATCAGGAACGATGCCGCCGCCTCCTCACGCCGCCCGCACGCCGTGTAGAATTCGGCGAGTGCCGTATGCACCGCGAGCGACCTGGGCAGCCGGCGGGCGAGGTCGACCAGCGTTCGGCGGGCCGCTGCCTGATCTCCCGCCTGTGCCAGCATGCCGGCGTACTCGATTGCAACGAGCTCGGCATCGCGATGGGCTGCAACGTAAGCGGCGAGGTGCTCCCGGGCCTCCTGCCGCCTGTTCTGCGCCCGCAGGATGCGCGACTTCAGCAGCGCCGCCGATGCCATTTCCGGATGTTTCGCGAGTGATTCATCCGCGGCGGCCAGCGCATCGTCGAGCCGGCCGTTCGCCGCCAAGGCCTCCGCCAGCAGGAGCCGTTGCTCCGCCGAACTGTCCCCCGTAGTCGCCGCGTCTATGGCATCGGAGACGGCGGCGGAATCGCCTCGCCGCGCCCGGCATAGCAGCAGGAGCTGCCGCGCGTCGTCGTTCTCCGGATGGGCCTCCAGCACAGTGTTCGCCGCGTGCTCGGCGCCCGTGAAGTCGGACTGGGCAAGCCTGCACCGCCCCAGCCAGACCAGCCCGTCGGCGTGGCGCGGGGTCTGCTTGACTATCGACTCGAACTCCGCCCTCGCGGACGCCACCCGGCCCATCTTCCAGTGGCAGATTCCCAGGGCAAGGCGCACGTGATTGGCGTGGGGCATGTCGCGGGCGGCCTCCGCCAGATAATCGAGCGCACCGGCTGCATCGCCTCGCGTGAGGAGCAGCGAACCCCGCACGTAGCGGGCGTAGGGCGCGCACGCTTCCGCCTCCGAAATCTCCGCGAGCGCGGCATCGGCGTCGTCAATCTTGCCCGCGATGAGCAGCGCCTCGGCCAGCAAGAGCTGCAACTTGGCGGCCCGAACAGTCTTCAGCGAGTCACGAAGGAAAGCGATGGCTTCCGGCCCCCGTCCCCAGGCGATCAGCCGCTCCGCCAGACGCTCGCGATGCGATGCGTCCTCCGGCTCGAGCTGAATGAGTTGGCGAATGGCATCGAGGCACAGTTCCGTCTTGCGCAGTCGCGCATAGATTTCGGCAGCAGCGGCGCAGATGTCAGCCTTGTGGCGATCCTCCAGCGTGCCGGCTTTCCCGAGGGCGACCTCGATCATGTGTTCGGCTTCAGCCGGATAGCCCGAGACCAGCTTCAGCGAGGCCAGCGCGGCGAGCAGTCGGGGGTGGTCGGGGAATTTCGCAAGGCCTTGCAGCAGGCATGCTTCCGCCGCTTGGCGATTCTTGTTGCGAACGTGCAAATCCGCCAGGACGATGTATGCCTGCACGTCGCCGCGTTTGCGCAGCGATTTCTCCGCGTACGGGATGGCCCCCGAAACGTCGTCGACTGACACGGCCATCGCCATCCAGAGGTTTCCGTCAGGGTCGTCGGGCTGCATTGCGAGCAGCCGCTGGGCCGGCTTGCCCAGCTCGTGGCTGTTATTGTAGCGGATGCAGGCATCGGCGTATTCGTGAAGAAGCTGCGGCTGAGCCGCGCCGAACCGGAGGGCCGCGTCATAGTGCTTCAGACACTCCTCGGGGCGCTTGGTGAGGCTGTAGTCGCGGGCCAGCCGGGCGTGCACCCCGGCGCTGGCCGGTGAAAGCCGCAGCGCACTGCGCAGGCTTATGATTGCGCTCTCATAGTCCTTCGACGACTCGTACCGTTCCGCCCGCCGGAGGTACGCCGCCACACGGGCCTGGTCGCTCATCGCGAACATCAGCCAGGCGAGAGCGCCCAGCGACAACACGACTATCACAATCAGCAGCATGTACTTTGCTCGAACCGTCATCTGTCTCCTCCCGGCAAGTGCGTACGGCCTCCTGTCAGAACGTCGGCCGACGCGGCCTCAAGGCGAGTGCGAAAGGAATTGAGGCGATCCAGTGCCGGCCGAATGCCCGCCTTGTCGATGGAAGTGGCAAGCTGCGTCTGCACGATGCGCCCCTGTCCCCCGGCCAGCAAGCCGCGGGCAAACCGAAGCCGGGTGAACGTAGGACCGGCCATGCGCACGCCGGCCACCTCGTGCCAGTAGAGCACGAGTTGCCTGTCCAACTCCCTGGAGAAGACGTACATCATGCAGTCGTCCGTCCCACCGCCGCTGGTCAGCCGGCGTTCTTCCAGAAGCTTCCAGCCCGACATCGGGTAGCACACGGCCGGCCCGTGCGGGACGTTCCGGTGGTAGCCCGCGTAGGATGCGACGTAGATGGCAACGATCTCCCCGCGCGCGTTGGAGTAATCGCGGCGAACGAATTCGCCGGCCGAATCTGAGTCCGTCGTCGCGCGCTCGATGCCGACCGTGCGGCCGTACCAGTCTCCCAGCAGGAATGGGATGCCCTCCAGCGGTTCAGAAACGGGCCGGGCGGGCTCGGCCATCGCCCGATCCACCCACCGCTGAAAAGCTCGGTCTGTCGCGCACAGGACGGTCAACACGCCAACGCAGATGTACGTGCGAGATATCCGGCTCATCTCGCGCCTCCCAAACGAGCTGGGAACACACGGGCGAGGATCCGGCATTCGCCGGCCAACGCGGCGAGAGCCGCCACGAACATAAGCCAGCCCGAAAACGCGTGGAAGAATCCTTGCGCCAAATCCTCGCTGACGCCGTGATACAGCACGCCCGTGATCGTGACGCGGAGGGCGTTGGCCAATACTGCTATCGGGACCGTCGACCCTACGAGCGTTGCCCGCTGCCACGCCGGCCGGCGCGAAAGGAACGCCACCGCCACGCCCATCGCCACGAATCCCATCAGAAGCCGAATTCCGCTGCACGCCTCGGCCACCTCCAGCGAGCGCCCCGCGAAGTGGATGACGTTGCCCTCCCGAAGAACGGGAATCGACACAATCTGCAGTGCGCCCGCAGCCAAGACCGCCGCCATCCTCTGAAGCGGCAGCGACACCAATTCGTACGCAGGGTGCGGCAGCGGCAGCATGAAGATGAGAAAGCCAATTGGGACCGCCGCGCGGCCCAGCGTCCGCCAGCCCCAGCAGCACATCACCACGCCGCAAACCATCACGATCAGCGAGATGCCCGCCAAGTACGGCGACAGTATCATGTGGCTGAACATCTTCATTATGGCCGCTGAGACGATGATGAGGCTTCCGGCCAGCGAGCCTTCCCCGCCGCATTTTCCGATCGCCCGCCGATCCTCCCACAGCAGGTACAGGCTGAAGAGCGGCACGAAGAACCCGTGCGAATAGTTCGGATCCTCCCACCATCGAACGCAGAGGCCTTTGACGACGTCGGCATAGTAGGCCGCCCCCACCGCAAACGGGAGCAGACCGATCAGTTGTGCGGAACGCCTATCAGTACGCGTTTCTTCCAATCACCACTTCCTTCACGGTCTTGAGCATGATCTCGAGATCGAGGCTGAGGGACCAGTTTGCGATGTACCAGAGGTCGCACTCGATTCGTTTCTCAATCGAGCTATTCCCGCGCCAGCCGTGGGCCTGTGCCCATCCGGTGATGCCCGCCTTGACCTTGTGGCGGCGGAGGTAGCGCGGGATTCGCTTCCTGAACTCATCCACGAATTCCGGACGTTCGGGCCTAGGCCCGACGAGGCTCATATCGCCAACGAGCACGTTCCAGAGTTGGGGGAGCTCGTCGAGGCTGAGCCGCCGCAGTATCCGCCCGAGGCGGGTGCAACGGGCGTCATCGCGCGAAGCCCACACCGCGCCCGTTGCACGCTCCGCATCCACGTGCATCGAGCGGAATTTGGACATGGAGAACGGCTTGTCGTCGCGGCCGATGCGAGTCTGCCGGTAAAATACCGGTCCCGGCGACGTCAGCTTGATCGCCGCTGCTATGGCCGCGAACAGCGGCGACAGCACCAACAACGCAATGCACGAGACCGCGAAGTCAATGCCGCGCTTCACCATGCCGCCCCAACCGCTGAGGGCGTGCTGGCGGAATGCAATCAGCCGCCGATTGCCGATGGCACCGACCTCCACCGGCCGGGCGACGGCGTCTATGATACTGGAAAGCAGCCGAACTGTGACTGCGTCCGTCTCGAGCTCCGCCAGCACGTTGAGCATGCGCTCGCGGTCGGCGTTCGGCAATGCAACGATCAGCTCGTCGACTGAATTCGCGAGGACGATCTGCCTGATCCGGTCAGCCGAGCCGAGAAGCGGAGCGTCGATGGCGGAGGAAACTGTCGCGTCTGGCAGGCCATCTGCAATCACTCCCACCACACGATAGCCGATCTCGGAGCCTGAATTGATGGCATTGACGACGTCCGCCGCCGCCGAGCCTGTGCCAAGGATGGCGACTCGCCTCACGCCGATGCCGTGCGAACGCAACACCGCCGATGCCCGATGGATGATGCAGCGAGCGGCGCCGATCAGCAGCAGCGAGATGAGCCAACCCAACGCGATCGCAAGCCGCGAGTGACGCACCCCGTAGAGCTGGTTGAACGCGAGTGACACGAGCGTGGCCAGCAGTGCCACCTCGATCATCTTCACGAGCAGATGCGCTAGGCCGTAGCCGCTGCGATACAGGGAGATGTCGAATGCCGGCGCCGCCAGCACCCATATGAGCACCAGCCACGGAACGAGCATCAGGCTTTGCCGCCCGGAAGGGATCATTCCCGGCGGCATCATCCCTGAGAACGATCGAAGCCAGAAGCCCAGCATGAAGCCGACGAGGATCATCAGCGCGTCCGACACCGCCAGCACGGCTGCTTCGATGCCGCGGAAATGGCGATTCGTGCGGGCGAACGGCTGCAGGATGGGGGGCCCCGTCGTCGAGATGGCTTCGTGTGATATCACCGGTTCCGCACTCACACGAAAGCTCCCGTTGGTTGCGGCGCACTGGCGCCTCGCGTTACGCGAGCAGACTGCGCATCCGCCACCAGCCGGTGGAACCTGCGCTTGAATGAATCCACGTTGAACGACTCGGCGTGCCGCCTGATCGCCTGCGGATCGAACGAGTCGGCTCGGAAGGTGCTGACCGCATCGGCCAGTGCCTCCGGCGATTGCTCGAAGAACAACGAGCCGGTCACCCCGCCGATGACCGTGTCGAGCGCTCCGCCGTGTGCGTAGGCGATAACGGGCCGGCCGCATGCCTGGGCCTCGACCGCAGTGAGGCCGAAATCCTCCTCCTGCGGGAAGATGAATGCCCGGCACCGCGCCATGTACTTGCGGGCATCATCGTTGCTGATGCGGCCCAGGAAGGTGATGGTCGGGCCCGCCATCCGTGCCAGTCGCCCTGTTTCGGGCCCCGCTCCCGCTACCACCAGCGGCAGCTTCACGGCATTGAACGCCTTGATCGCCAGGTCCACCTTCTTGTACGATACGTGCCGCGACATGATGAAGAAGTAATCGCCGATCTCCTCGCGCAACGCCGGGCGGAAGAAGCCGACGTCCACCGGCGGGAACAACACGTCGGCCGGGCGGCGGTAGTACGTGCGGATTCGCTGGCGGACCGCGTTGGAGATCGCCACGAACCTGTCAACCCGTTGCGCCGCCGAATAGTCCCACTGGCGAATCCAGTTCATCAGCGGCGCCGCAATCGCTCGAGCAACCGGATTCAGCGCACGCTGATACTGATGATGCATGTGCCATGCGTAGCGGATCGGCGTATAACAATAGCAGAGGTGAAACGCATCCGGCGGCACGATCACCCCGTGAGCGCAGCAGTGGCTGCTCGAGATGATCAGGTCGAAGTCCGACAGGTCGAACTGTTCCACCGCAAGCGGATACAGCGGCAGGTAGTAGCGGTGGTGTGATCGCGCGAACGGAAGCCATTGCACGAAGGACGTGCGGATGTCCATCTGCCGGAAGCTGTCGGGCATCCCCTTGCTGTTGTACACCAGCGCGAAGACGGTTGCCGACGGGAAGACGTCGTGGATGACCTGCAGCACCCTGTCGGCTCCGCCCATTATGGTGAGCCACTCGTGGATGATGGCGACTTTCATGTTGCAGCCCTCCGGGCGCAAGGATACGCCCGTTCACGTATCGGCACGCAGAGGAGTCTGTGCAGGACGGGAAAATCAGCGGAGCGTGTGGTACAATTCGATGGTTTGGCGGGCAATCGATGGCCAGGAGAAGCGGCGTGCAGTCTCGAGCGCACCGTCCGACAGCCGGTGCCGCAGGCCGGGTTCGCGGATCATGCGCAGCATGTTGTCCGTCAACGCCCGAACGTTCCCCATCGGGCTGAGGAGGATGTTTGCGCCGTTGGAGATTCCGGCAGGCGGTTCACCTTGCGCGTACGACAACACCGGCAGGCCATGTGCCATCGCAGTGAGCAGGCTGGAACGCCGGAAGGACGCGCCGTCGCGGAACAGCAGCGTGGCGAAATCGCACGCCCCAAAACAGCGTGAAGCTTCCGCCGGCGAAACGTATCCCGTCTGAACAACGTGGTCCGCCAACCCTATCTCGGCCACCCGCGCGCGAATGCGCGAACCGTACAAGCCTTCCGTGCGGTCGAAGCCCGTCATCAGAACCAGCCGCACTTTACTGCCGGATTCGGCCACATTGCGGACGGCCGCCAACAGGTCCTCCAGCATCTTGTTCCTCAGGATGAACCCGAAGTAGCAGATCGCCACGTCGTCGTCAGCCAGCCCAAGGTGCCGTCGGTATTCCGCTCGGTCGCCGGGTGGCTCGCCGGTAGGCTCCATGCAAGGGCCAATCGGGACGTGGACGACGCGCCCATCGCGCAGGAGCACGTGTTCGCGCAACCACCGGCAGTCCTCCTCGGTTGTGGCGATCACGGCGGATGACGCGTATACGATCGGCTTCAGGCGGATACGATTCACGGGATGGCTTCGCACGACTTCGTGAAACGTCGCGACCAGCGGAACACGCGTGATGACGCGCAGCAGCGGCGGAAGCAGGCTGATACCCAGGCTTCGTCGGTAGGCCCACGTGGGGAACTGCAGGTGAATCAGATCGCAGCGGTTCTCGGCAACGTGCAGGGCGATCTTGGCCGCATCCATGGCCGGCGCCGACGACAGGAGCGGAAACACGTTTACCAACTCGGACGGGGACGGCGGGACCGGCGTCTCGCTGCGGGTGAGGACGTCCACAGCGACGCCATTGAGCGCAAGATGCTCGGCAAGCCGGGCCGCGTGGTCGCCGATACCGCATTTCGCGGGCGGATAGCTGCCGCAGATCATGCACACCTTCATCGTGAGGCTCCAACTGGGCAGGCACCGCGAGCCTGTCGCCTCGCATCGTGAACGGCACCCAGCACCACTCCTGCGGTATCGCGCCATGAGAAATGCCTGACCCGATCCAGCCCTCGGCGAGTGAGTTCGTGCCGGAGCGTTATGCTTCCGAGAACACGCCGTATCGCATGCGTCAGCGCCTCATCGTCTCCCGGCGCCACAAGCACCGCGGCATCGCCTGCTGCCTCCGGCAGCGCAGCCGCCGACGTGCAGATCACCGGCACCCCGCTTGCCATCGCCTCAAGCGGGGGAAGGCCGAATCCTTCGTACAGCGATGGAAAGACAAACAGCTTCGCGCCGCGATACAGGGCGGGAAGGGCCGCGTCGGAAACGTCCGGCAGGACGCGGATATGCCTGGCCGCGATGGATCGCCGCGCTCGGATCAGGATGGCCGGCGTGTCGCCGCAGGACTTCCAGGCGATCACCAGGTCAGGACGAGCATCGTGCGGAATGCCCTCATACGCCGCGATCAAGCCGGGAACGTTCTTGTACCCGCCGAGCAGACCGACGTAGAGGATATAGTCGCGGCTGAGGCCAAGCTGAGCGCGGACGGCATCATCGCCGGGCGCGGCGTTCGGCCGGAAGTGTGCATCTACCGCCGGCCGCGCCACGATCACCTTGCGTCTGTCCACCCCGAAGTATCGCACGATTGCGGCGCGGGAGAAGTCGGACAGCGTGACGACGGCCGCGGCCGAGCGCACCGAACGCCCCACGAACGCCGCGTAGTACAGCCGGGCTCGACGGCTCGCGTAGCCGGGGAGCAGCGCGTACGCCACGTCGTGAACCGCAATGACCCCGGGGCATGGGCACGCCACCGGCAGCGTGAAATCGGGATTCACAAACACGTCGATCCCCTCGCGCTTCATTACGCGAGGTAGCTCAACCTGCTCCCAGTACAAGACCGCCGGCACCGAGCTCCGCTGCGAGCGCACCGTTCGCAGCGCATGCGGCACCTCCACGTCGCCCCGATTTGCCGCCACAACGATCTCGTCCGTGGCGGTCTCGGCCATGGCGGCGAGCAGGGAACGCGCGTATCGGCCGATCCCCCCGGTGTGCGCCAAGGCCCTCCCCATAAACGCGATCCTCATTGGTCTCCCTCCCAATCGGTGCAGCCCTGAAGCGTCAGCCGGCGTGTTATTCGTGTGCCGGCCGCAGCGAGGCCGAACATCACCCATACGTAGGGCCACCAGAGGACGTCGTGGGCGAGGTAGTGCACGCCCATGGCGAGGAACGCGACGCCCATTCCCCACAGGATGCTGCACGCCAGGCGATGGGATGCCCGCGCCGCCCATCGGAACGACAACCACACCGCGCTGATGAACAGCCCGAACACCATCACCGCGCCCGTCAGACCCAGCTCGCCCATCACCCCGGCATACAGCGACGTGCCCGGCGG
>Ga0172362_10003961_pt1 | contig 12829 bp, 13 predicted proteins | sample LakKivs1_kivu2a2_FD_114534 | JGI IMG/M metagenome (GOLD analysis project Ga0172362, IMG submission 114534) | Sediment microbial communities from Lake Kivu, Rwanda - Sediment s1_kivu2a2 | ecosystem: Environmental > Aquatic > Freshwater > Lake > Sediment | place: Rwanda: Western Province, Lake...
AGATGGACATCAAGCCGTGTCAAGGTTGCCTCTACTGTGCCACATCACCTAGTCATGCGTGTAGAATCGAAGACGACATGCAGGAGATATATTCCGCGTACAGGGAAGCCGATATAGTCGTGTGGGCGACACCCATGTACTGGGGCTACATGACCGCGCAGCTCAAAGCTGTGCAGGATAGGATGGAGGCACTGGCGTGGGAGGGATTCGGCGAAAAAACCTTTGTCGTGTTCATCACCTATCACTTCCACTACGAGTCCGCGGTAGGGATGTTCAGGCGGATTGCTCCCCACTTCAAAATCGAACTATACACTCTGACGTGCAGAACCTATGACCCCGAAACCAAGAAAGACTTGCCCATCGAGAGTTGCGTCAAGGAGTTGGAGGAAGCACGTCTACTGGGGAGGAAACTGGGAACACTGTAGCATCATACGCGTTCGACCTCAGAGTTGGCAGCTCGGCGCGCTACAGATAGGGACAGAAAGACAGAGAAAGTGTTTTTGTTCGTCGGTTTTTCTATACGAATAGAGACTGGAAGATAGTGGAGGGGGAAGGTCACTGAGGGCAGTTTGGGTTTGGGACTAAACTTTAATCTTTTTCCCTTGTCTTTATTACTAATATTACAGCATCATATGTATCACACAACGAGCTAGGACATGCGCTCGAGACGCATAATCTCCGACTGTATTTCAAAGTAGATCTTCAGTTCCACTTGATACAGTTTCTTAATCCTATCGGAAAACCACTCATAAAATTCTAGTATTATATGTTGGCAATCATTTATTAATTCTCGCAAATAAACATACCTTCTACATCCTTTGAGATATTTCTTTGACGGAGCTGTCCATCCATCCCATTCTAAGAGGTTTTCTTTGTTTAAACTTAATTCTCCTTTTGTGATGCCAGCGATCTCTCCAATCTTTATGCCTTCTGGTGTCATCATATATGAAAGCTCCACACCAACAATAGGTAACTGTCTGTGAATCTGATAGTTTCTCAGATCCATTATGAACTTCACTCTTCCATTATTCTTTAAATGCTCGAACTTTCTGTGATAATCTTTGTCAAATTGTGGATCATCAGCGTCCCCATGAAAGGCGTCGATATGATCTAGAAGGGAGCAAAAACTTGCTATGTAGTTGTATAGATGCCTGATATATTCTATTAAGAACTTGTTTAGTTCTTCTTTGTTCTTGGGCTCGACAAGAGACCAGTTCTTCATAAACAAATCATTAGCAGTTGTCAGTTCTTCGTAATTTATGATGAGTATATGACGTGTAGTGGTAATGCTTTCTATCATCCTCACAATCTTGGTGCCTTTAGCTCCATCTCTCCTGCGATAAAGTTCAGCCAACTTCTCAACATCAGATTCAGGCATAATACGAGAATCACCTACCAACCTTTGATTCTGGAGTAAATCCTCATCATCTCTGGATGTCTCCGTATAGATAAGTCTCACGATGATTACTGTGGCGGGGTTATGCCGATGGGGTACTTTCTATTCAGGGGCCCGATGTTCCGCCCTCTGATTAGGCTACTCAGAAGACTCGAATGTCAACTCATCAGGTCCTAGTGAAACGATTGAGCAAGTTAGAGGGCGATACATCTTCGTCGTCTCTGGTCTATTCACAAGCTACCTCAACTAATGCTTCATGGTAGCCATCAACCCAACCGAATGATGGCTCTGCGCCAAGAATATCAAGGCTTACTGCTCCTGCGCGAGCTAATCGCCACTCATAGAACCGCAGGCACAGATAGTGACAGACACAATCCAATGCTTTGTGTGATATACGTGATACGTGTGATGTGGTGGCGTGAAAGAAAATAAAAAAGAAAAAGAGAATGAGAGAAAGTGCGTGGAGGACTAAACCTTAGCCATCCATGGCTTTGAAAGAATTAGGATCAGGAATCCTATAGGCGACTTAGTGACGGCTACTGGCTATTTCTGATGACCTCTAGTCTCCCGCCCTTCTCTTCAACTAAGGTCCGGAACCTCTGAACCACTCTCTCTAAGGTGACTCTACAGGAGTCGGGGTCCGACCCCCTCGCGAGGAGGGTAACATCCATCCCGTCTCCATATCCCTGTTGTTGATCATGAGTAGGGGGTTTAGCATGCATCTTGAAGTAGATCTCCGGGAACTCCACCTGAATCTGCTGTAGAACTGGGAAACGGCTCTCCCCCGATAAGACCCTGACATTAATTGTGCGCACCTGCCCTTTCACCCACCTGTGAACCAGAGGGAGGACATGCATCTCAAACATGGGCTTCATCTCCTTCGGAATCCCTGGAAGAGCCACGATAGTCGTCCCACTGGACCTAACCATCGTGCCCGGAGATAGACCTATAGGATTCACCAAGGAGTCAGCACCTTTCACACTTCGCGCCATGCGTTTCCGTCGTTCTGTGAGTTCTATATCGAATTCCTGGCACTTCTCATTGACCATCGTCAAGGCTCTTCTTCCAATTATAGTGTCCTTCCCCACGGCTTTGGCTATGGCTTCAACAGTTAGATCGTCCTCACTCGGTCCGAGGCCGCCAGTGATGACAATTAGTCTACGTTTCCCTTTGAGTCCCTCATTTATTATTTCGACTATGTCGTCGATGCGGTCGCCGATGATCGTCATCCTTCTTATGATGGCTCCGCACTGGGTCAACTGGTCGGCTATCCATGCGGAGTTAGTGTCCGCGAATTGGCCGTAGGTTAGTTCATTTCCAGTGGCGATGATGTCTACTTCGCAGATTTTCGTTTGGTGCACCTTTCAGTCTGATGCTTGGTTGGAGGATATAAGGGATAGGGATGTCGCCCAAGTGATCTGAGTCCACACCATAGATGCACGTAACAGATTCGATCTTACATCTACCACAGTGGTGTCTCAAGCGAGCCATTGCCCATAATCATTCAGTTCAGAGGGAGCTTAGAGAACGCTAACAAGCTCCTGAGACTTAGTTGGATTTCTAGGGTTGTTCGGATTCGGTCCTTCTAATCTTTCTAGACTCCGAGATTTCGATATGTCGGTTCAAATGCTCCATCCAGTAGCGATTCAGGTCTCTGTAGTCTCGACTCGTCAAACTTTCGGCGTGGGAAGCCTCAAACTGGTTTAGACTGTCGCACTCGGGACACCGAGGGGGGCCGCACAAGAGTTCGTCGAAGCTCCAGTGCTTCATTGGGCACGACGAAGAATCTCCTTTGCCATTGCCTTTGCAGTCTTCGAGGAGAGGACAGTCGTCCACGAGTCGGCAGATTTTGTCGTTATCCTTGGTGACAACCATGCTACATCCGCAAGTTCCAAGCGCTTCCGCCCAACGAATGGTGCTAGCTCTAACTGAATGTGTCTCCCCCCGCGTACTCACAATAAGAGAGGAATAGTCTACCTCTTCCACAACTCTTGGGCCAGCATAGCTGAACCGCTTTACCAGCCCTCATTCATGCCTGAGGGCCTCGACAGGATCTAGACGTGAGGCGCGCCAAGCCGGGTAGATGCCGGCGCCGATGCTGAGGAGGGAGCAGAGAAGCCACGCTGAAACGAATATAGTCGGAGAGAATTCTGGCATAATTACGAAGAAGCCCCCCGTCGACCCAAGGCTTAGAGCGGTTTTCATAGCCCAGGCCAGTCCTACTCCGACGCCGAGGCTTATGGTGCCTCCTGTGACGCCGATTATTATGGCCTCGCTCAAGAATAGGAGTAGGATGAGTTGTCGGCTGAAGCCTAAGGCCTTTAGCAGGCCTATCTCCCGGGTCCTCTCCATGACCGATGTCTGTAGGGTAGTGATGATGCCGACTGAAGCGACTAGGAGGGAGATGGCGGCGATACTGTCCACGAAGAAGGCGATGCTGCTGCTGATCCGGCTTATGGTATCCGCTATAGTCTTCGGTGAGAGGACGTTGACGTCGTCGCCAAACTTATTCGAGATTTGGCGCCTTACGTTCTCGTTGTAGTCGATGCTTTCAGCTATTACGTAGAAGCCGTCATATTCTCCCCCTCTGCGAAAGAAGGAGTCTGAGGCGCTGAGGGAGATGAATACCATCTGGTCTATTGGGAAGAAGCCGCTGCCGATGTACTCCAAAGTACCTCTGACGACGTACGGCTTCCTCTGTAAGGTCGTCTTGCCTCCTTGAGTATAGGGGTAGGAGAGTTCTACCGTCTGACCCACATCCGCGAAGGCCGTTGCCCCTTCCCTCGCGTAGACTACTCTGTTGCCGAGGAGGATTCCGATACTATCGTACTTTGAGACATAGGTTCCAGCCGCCAAGGTCATGGTCGGAAAGAGGAGCGTGAGCTTCGACTGGTCGACTCCCACCGCTACTATGGATTGTGTCTTCCCTCTGGAGATTATGGAAGAGGGCTGCTGGATGAAGGGGATGACTGCTTGGACATGGGCGATCTTCTCAAAGTCCTGAACCTTACCTTGATCCATCACGAAGTTCTGCGTCCTCGGCGTCACAACGAGCACGTTGCCACTGAGTAGAGCAAACTGCTGGTTGATGTAGCCCACTGTCCCAGTGCTCACGCCACTGACAGCGACTATGAGGCTCCCCCCGATAACGACCATGAGGATGGTTAGGGCCGCGCGTAGGCGACGCTCCTTCAAGGCCTCGAAGGCGAGTTGGAAGATGCTCAGAAAACTGGCCGGCAAACCCCCTCACAGCTATGCTTTCCTGATTTTCACGATTCTTCTCCAGTAGAGAACCACGACTGTGAAGGTCGTCGCCCCAATTAGTGCTATCATCCACCAGAGGCTTCTCAAGAGGGCGATGAGGTCTTGACCTGTCCCAGGGTTGGTAGACATTGATGTCTTCTGCACAGCGAAGTCGATGCTAACGTTGAAGCTATGTTCAACCTGTTGATCGTCTTGGTATGTTATCTTCACAGTCGCCGTGTACGTCCCATCCCCTGCGTCGCTGCTTACAGTGGCTGTCAGCGTGAAGGGTACCGGAGAGTTCTCGTCGATCTGCCCCAAGTAACTCGTACTCCCCGAGGTCTGGATCAACCTTGGATTTGGGAGTATGGTGGCGTTGACGTACATGGCGTTGATGTTCCCCTTGTTCAGGATGGTGCCTGAGAGGGTGATCGTCTTGCCCGGCTCGACCGGGCTGGGATTCGATGCTCTGTCATAGGTCACCATCGTTATGTAGCCCCTCACCACCAGCGCCAACAGGTAAGTCTGCGTGTAACTGCCGCCTCTAGTATCTCGGTAAGTCAAAGTCATGGTTGCGGTGAAGGTTGAGCCTATAACATTGGCCGGCGCATATAATCTGACAGAGATTACAGTACTGTTCCCTAAGCCCAAGTAGCTTATAGACCAGCTGTTATCCCCGTAGAGGAGGAGGGGCTGAGGTACTGTCAGAGCAACATTTACGGTGGAGAGAGGCATCCCTCCGCTGTTCGTCAAGTTCAGGTCGACGGTAACGTCCCTGTCGGCGGTCAGGTAGTTTCGTGAAGGTTGAACGGTTATCTGGACCTTCTCTGTCACCTCAAAGGTGGTGACAACCCAGCTCTCTTCATTGAACTGATCCCCCGACCAACTGGCGTTGACGCTCCACGTTCCTACGATGTTAGGTTTGAAGGATATTCTATAGGACCCGTCAGGCCTCGTCCGGGTGCTGATATTAGTCGTCATCTGAGTGGGGTCCCTAAAGTTCAACAGGACGGTGACGTTGTCTTGGCTAGGCGTTACGCTCCCAGAGGCCTCGATCGCGCCGTCTTTATCGACGCGTTGAGGGGTGACGGTACATGTTATGGTTGTCGGCGTTTTGTCCACGATCAAGGTTACGGAGAGAGCCTGAGGTGAGCCCGCGAGGTAGATCGACTCGTTCTTGACGTAGTAGGTGACGATCATGTCGAAGGTGTAGGCGCGGGGCTCAGCTTTGGAATCGATGGTAAGGCTGTAGGTGAAGGTGAAAGAGCCTAGCGGTAGGACCGTATCGTTTCGGCCGCCGATTAGGCTCTGCTCAACTGGTACTGCGCTGACAGTCGCGTTGTACTTCCCATCGTAGTTAGTGATTGGAGCTTGAAGCTTGAGGAGACCCTGTATTCCTCTGATGGTCTCGTTGGAGTTGTTGAAGACCTCCACTGTTAGGGGTGTGTCCGTGTCCCCCGGGTGGGCTTCCCCAGGATTGGCGCCGGCTTGTCCCCAATAGACTCGGGTGACCTGTAGCTGGACAGAGGGTTGTGCCGCGGCCAAGGGGAGATTAGCCGCGAAACTTAGGGTTAGGAGAAACGCTATCGCGAGGACGACCTTTCTCTCTTTCACTTCTAGGTCTTCCCCCTGAGAACCTCCTCGCCTACAACACTCCCGTCCCTTAAATAGACTATTCTGTCCGCCATCTCAGCAATCTCCCTATTATGCGTCACCATAATCATCGTAGCCTCTGTCTCATCCTTCATTCGCTTCAAGAAATCCATTACCTCCGAAGCATTCTTAGAGTCCAAGTTCCCCGTCGGCTCATCCGCCAAGATGATACTTGGCCTATTCATGAGGGCCCGGGCGATCGCCACCCTCTGCTGCTCTCCCCCACTAAGCATATTCGGCCTACGGTCACCCATCGTGGGTAGATTCACAGCCTTGAGGAGTGCCTCCACCCTCTTTCCCCTCTCGGCGCGTGAGAGGCCTCCGACCAGCGCGGGTAACTCGATATTCCTTGAGACCTTCGATCTCTGGACTAGATTGTAGGATTGGAAGATGAAGCCGAGCTTGGTGTTCCGCAGGCGGGCCAGTCCATCTGCGTCTAGGGTGGAGATGTCTATACCGTCGATTAGGACTCTGCCCGATGTCGGCCTGTCGAGGGCGCCGAGGAGGTTGAGGAGGGTCGACTTCCCACTCCCAGATGGTCCCATTATGGCTAGAGACTCGCCGCGACGAATCATCAATGAGAGTTCACGGATCGCTCGAACTTGTGCGGGGCCCTCCCCATATGTCTTGGAGGCGCGGTCTACGACTACAGAGTACTCTTCGTTTTCAGATTCCCCTTTGCTTCTTTTCTTCGTGAGTTGGCGTGTTGAGGTGTAGAGAATCATGAAGTTGGCGCCTCCGATGGAGAGGGCGGCCACCCCTCTTAATCCCTCGGTGGAAAGTATTGGAGATGTGCGAAGTATCAGCACCACGGCACCTAGGACCGCTTCGTAGGATGAGGCTAAGAGCCCCAATACAGCGCCAATCTTCCTTTCTGTTATGAGGCCTATTACCGCCAACACCCCCGTTATAAGGATGAGAAGTTCGAAGAGCTGCGGAGCGGGAACCTGCAGTAAAGGGGCGAGTCCTATGAAGGAGGCGCCTTCTAGAAGAATCAGTGCTGCTAGGGGGGGAAGGCTTGCCTGAGGCCGTGAGGCGAAGATTCTTCCTCGAAGCATTCCCTTCAGATAGTTGAGCAGACCCTATTTTTGTCTTCTCGAAGCCGCATCAGGAGCCAAGCTGGCGAGTAGCTGAAAGATATCTACGTCGGTGATGTAGCGCCTCCAATCTCGCCAAAACTCGTCTAAATATGACTTCTCCCCATGCTTCGCGTATTCATGCGCTTGAAGGAGCATCTCCGCGCGGTCTAGTTGATTGACGAAACGCGCCTCCATTGTCGCCTGGGTCCGATACTCCTCGAACAATCCTTCATAGAAGGCTTGAAGCTCCCTCGGGAGGAGAAGCAAGACTCGGCTCACAGCGTCCTTCTCCCCTTCTTCGACACGTTGTTCGCCGAAGCGCCGCTTTGTTTCAGGGTCCAAATCCCCCGTGAAGGCCTCCGGCAGATCGTGGAGCAGAGCAAGGCACGCAACCTTCTCTAGGTCAAGATTCTGTCCACGCTGTCGCTTCAGATGGCCTAACGTCATCGCCATGAGGGCTACGCGGTAGCTGTGGTCGGCGACGCTCTCCGCGTCTGCGACATTCCTCTTAACCCATCCAGTACGTTTCAACCGTTTCAATTGGCCTGCTAGCTTGAAGAAGTCTTCTAGCTCTGACATCGTTCCTCCTCTTTAACTTCTATTCATATTAGTGTGAAAAAGACAGATATTACTCGTGGCTAGAAGACGCTTGTGGCGTCTCTATCCTCCTACATGTGCTGGGCCCACTTTCCTTATGATCCGATAATCTGAGGTCGTTCTTTGATGGTCCTCAGATGTGGAGCAATTGTTTCCACCTGTCTCCGTCACTTTAGCCTGTTCTGTGTTGGGCAAGGAGGAGGATGGCCTGGGCTAGGTCGCCCTTAGTTTCCTCTAGAGCCCTTCTAGCGGCTTCAGGTGTGACATTTGCCTGCTGGGCTACGAGCTGGACATCCTCCTCCGACACTGCTGGGGCTTGGGTCTCTCCAGTCCCCTCCGTTACTTTGCCTCCCATGACTTGGTATATGGTCTGTCCCTGCATCTTGGTGAGGGTGACCTCGGCGCCCTCGATGACTATCTCCCGTGTCGGGGTCTTGATGGTTACTTGGGCCGGTCCTTCGATAGGTTCCACCTTCATCCCCATGCTCTCCATCATCCGTCGAGCTTGACGGGGGCTCATTCTTCGCATTAAGTCTCATTCACCCCTTTCCTAACCTTAACGGCAACTCCCCTCTTGAACCTTAATATCTCCTTACCCGTCAATAACGCTTTTCCCACCGCTATAACCTCACTGTCAGGGGATGTGACAATGACCTCCTCTCCTGCTCTCAGCTGAGGATCAGCATTTACCACATGCTTGGCGAAAACGTCTTTGCCCTCGGCGATGAATTTGACGACATCCTCCCGAACCACAACTCTGAACCTGGGAGGAGGAAGGGCCTCGGCGAGTCTCTTCGCCCCGACTAAGGTGAGGGATAGGAACCCATCCGTTGGTCTGAGGGTTGCGATAACGGTTCCCTCTAGGTAGAAGTGTCGGGGCCTCCCCGTCCTCTTGGAGTAGGTGATCTTAATGTCTTCTGGGAATAGGGCACTGCCTATGTCAGTCTCGAACTGGTAGTTGGCGATGGCGCGAATCCTTGCCAAACTCGCTCTCCGTCTATCCACCTTGCCTACTCCAGAAACCTTCAAGTAGCTTTAATCCCTAATAAGGACGAGGATTCTCAGGAGGCCCTCAAGCTTGGACTGCGAGGTTTGCGGCAACCCCATCTTCGGTAGAGGAATCAGGGTCCTCATAGATGGGGCGGAACTCGTTGTATGCGGAAGATGCGCCAGTGGAGCCACAGCTGTGAAGACCTCTAGACCAGCAGCGTCTACCACCCCGAGGAGAAGCACGCCCAGCGCACCGCGTCCTAGATCTCCGCCTCAAGTACGGCGTAGGCCTTCCGTGCCAACGGTTCCTGAAGATGTCGAACTCATAGATGATTATGGTCAAGTCATAAGGAAGGCGCGGCAGGCGATGCAACTCAACCAAGAGGACCTCTGCCGCAAGATAGCGGAGAAGGTCTCAGTCCTACAGAAAATCGAGAGCGGTAGGCTCGTCCCCGACGACTCACTCGTAAAGAAGTTGGAGCATGCCCTAAAGATTCAGCTTCTCCAGCCACCAACGAAGACGCCTATCAAGGATGATAAGTTCACTCGCCCCATGGAGCTGACCCTCGGCGACATCGCGATCATGCAGAAGAAGCGTGAAGAAGGGGAGGACGCGGGAGAACGAAGGTCATAACGGTTCAGAGACGGAGACGCGGGGAACGTTCAAACCTAGAGGAACTCAACAGCTTGGCCGAGGCCGCGGGCTACACCGTTGTAGATTCCCTAGAACAGACTAGGGAAGCAAGCTCCCCCTACATGATCGGTAAGGGTAAGGCAGAGGAACTGGCGAAACTCGTGAAGGAACATGGGGCTAAGAAAGTAATCTTCGAGAACGAGTTAAAGCCGGTTCAAGCATACAACTTGGCCAAGCTACTAAGTGTTGAGGCCATAGACCGGTTCCAACTGATACTCGAAATCTTCGCGAAGAGGGTGACCACGAGGGAGGCCCAGCTTCAGGTTCGTTTGGCGAGCCTTAGATATCAGTTGCCGAGGGCCCGAGAATCGATTAGGCTAGCAAGACTTGGCGAGCAGCCCGGTTTCATGGGCCTCGGAAGGTATGAGGTGGATGTTTTCCTCGAAGATATGAAGAGGCAGATCGCCCACATCCGTGGTGAACTGAGGGATGTAAGGAAGGAGAGGGCTCAGCGCCGCCTCAAGAGGACGGAGCTAGGTTTTCCAACAGCCTCCTTGGCCGGATACACTGGTGCCGGGAAGACCACCCTATTCAACACCCTCGCCGAGGAGAGTAAGCCTGTGAACCTCGGCCTCTTCACGACCCTCTCCCCGACCACTCGTATGGTCTCCTTCGCTGGCCGAAGGGCTCTTCTGACAGACACGGTCGGTTTCATAGACCGACTGCCCATACTCCTAGTCGAGGCCTTCCGTTCAACATTGGAGGAGACAATCTACGCCGATACGATAATCCTCGTACTGGACTTCCATGATCCGGTAGACGAGATTCGGCGAAAACTGGAAGCATCCCTGAACGTAATCCGCGAGATCGGGGCATCCGCGGTCCCCATTATGATTGCCCTGAACAAGGCAGATCTCCTATCACCTGAGGAGATTGCAGAGAGGCAGGAGGCCCTCAGAATCCCTGAGAGAAACTCTGTTCTAATCTCCGCCAAGACAGGCTTCAATGTCAATGAACTTGAGAGGAAAGTCGCCGAATCCTTAGGAGAATACGTAGAGGCGACCTTCGTAATACCCAAAGACACAGGCATCGAGTCCTTGATTCATGCTCTGTATGAGGAGGCGGACTCGGTGCAGACCTCCCAAAAAGGAGATTATGTCGAAGTGGTCTTGAATGCCCTGCCTAGGACTGCGGAGAAGCTGAGGCAACGCGTAGAGGAAGCCGGTGGACGCCTAACTGGATTCAGGTCCCTGTCCGGAACCTTGGGCTAGTAACTTCCTGCGTACCTTCTTTCCCTTTGCCTGTGGAATTATCTCCAGTTCTCCATCAGGGAATTGTTTGGAGAGTTCCTCTCCTTCAAAGAGTTCGTGGAGGAAGACACTTAACGCGCTTATCTCAGAATGGGGCTGACTTGTGACGGCCACGTTCCAATCCGCCAGATCATACGCCTTCCTCGGGACCTTCGCTCCACCCACAACCACCACCTTGTTGGACATGGATGACCGAATCTCACCAACGGCCTCTCGCAACGGCATCCCATACATGGTCAGGTGAACCACCTTCCAACCCTTGGACTTATAATCCTCAAGGGTCCTCACCCAGTTCTGAGTATAGGCCAACTCAAATCTACCCCCCCACGTGGCGTTGACTTTTCGTAGGCTGGATTCAACCGCGGGATCCCTCTGCCCAGAGTAGAGTGCGATGTCTGCCCCGAAGGCGCGGGCTGCTAGGAAGAGGTGAGTCGTAGCTCTATCGTCTCGAATGTGACGATGTCCAAGCCGAAGAACAACGATGGTCATTAGACAACAATTCCATCTGAGAGTGCAATTGATAAATCTTTAATTCGAAAAGCCTTAATTTCGAGGCATGTCACTTAATATAGGCAGTTTCTATCGGTCGTGCAGAGATTTTGGCGCTACCCATAAGCGATGACCTCCTGAAGAAGGTCGCCAACGTCATAGGCGGTGAAGACGCCGTCAAAGTAGTCATGGCACTCAACAAACTCGGAGAGGCCACGGACGACGAACTCCTCAATGAGACAGAGATCAAACTGAATGATGTGAGAAAAGCCCTCTTCAAGCTCTACAACCACAGCATAGTCCAGTGCGATCGTCTACGGGACGAGCAGACGGGATGGTTCATCTTCCGCTGGAGGCTCCAACTCGACCAGTTCGAGGGCTTTATCAAGAACCAGAAGCGCAAGATCCTGCTAATATTGAAGAACCGCCTCGACTACGAGCAGAATAACGAGTTCTTCTACTGCGGCACGCCCGGCGACAGAAGAGTGACCTTCGGAGAAGCGATGGAGATGATCTTCCGTTGCCCCGAATGCGGGAAGAGACTGGAGCGCCACGACAATAAGGACATCATCAAAGCCCTTTCAGATAAGATCGAACAGCTTGAGAAGGAGAATTCCAATTAAAGCAAGGAGCATCAATCCGTGAGCGAACTTCCTTCACCGAGTCAAGCCATTGAGGCGCTCAACAAGGCGGGATGTAGCCCCCAAGTTATAGAACACTGCAAAGTAGTCTCCCAGCTGGCCGTCAGACTCGCCAAGCTCGCCAAAGATAGAGGTATAGATGTCAACATAGATCTAGTCAGAGTCGGGGGCCTCCTCCATGACATAGGACGGTCCAAGACCCATAGTGTCGATCACGGATACGTTGGTTCTTCAATAGTGGAGTCCTATGGGTTCCCGCTAGCCGTTGTGAGGATCGTAGAGAGACATGTGGGCGCAGGTATCTCGGCTGAGGAAGCGGTGAAGCTGGGTCTTCCTGAGAAAGATTTCGTTCCCGAGACCTTGGAGGAGAAGATCGTCTCTTATGCGGATAAGTTGATTGAGGGAAGGCGTCGAGTATCCTTCGATGTGGCGTTGGACAAGTTTGCTAAGGATTTAGGAGCGGACCATCCTGCCGTGGATCGACTTCGTCGGCTCCATGAGGATCTGATCCGTCTGATTGGGGAGCCTCCGTGACCGAGATCATCCTTCTCCGCAGGTTATATGGACCATGGTTTAAGAGGTGTCATCTAGCATTACAGCGGATTCTGGATTCCATGGTCGCTGGGTTGGAAGTCAAGATCATAATCTTGGGCCAAGTCGAGAGAGGATGGACAAAGGTCGAGGTTCATGGTGAAGACGAGGCCGTCGCAATAAATCAACTCCGGCGAAGTTTTGGCTTTGTGCCGTCGTCACTGGAGGCCTTACAGTTGCCCTGCATCCTCAACGGTTGCGCCGTG
>Ga0172362_10003962_pt1 | contig 12828 bp, 23 predicted proteins | sample LakKivs1_kivu2a2_FD_114534 | JGI IMG/M metagenome (GOLD analysis project Ga0172362, IMG submission 114534) | Sediment microbial communities from Lake Kivu, Rwanda - Sediment s1_kivu2a2 | ecosystem: Environmental > Aquatic > Freshwater > Lake > Sediment | place: Rwanda: Western Province, Lake...
TATGAAGTTTTATCTTGAACCGATTGCTAAAGATATTTATAGAAGAACTGCTACACAAGTTTTATGTGAGACTAGAATTGATTGGCAAACTCGATCAGGATTTACAATTAAAGGTCAATACGATATCGCTTTTGTCGATCATCATGGTAGACTTTGTATTGAAGATTTAAAATATGGTTGGGGAATTGTAGATGTTAAAGAGAATTGGCAATTAATCGCTTATGCTATCGGTGAAGTTATTAGAAGAGGGCAAGCGTTCCCTGAAATATCTTTAAAGATACATCAACCAAGACCTCATCATGAAGAAGGAAGCACTAGAGAATATATAATGTCTTATGAAGAGTTGTTACAATATAAAGAGAAGATTGAATTTCGTATGCAAGAATTAGCAGACGGATTAAAAACTCTAACAACTTCTAAACATTGTAAATATTGTTCTGGTGCTGCTGAAGCTTGTCCTGCGTTCAGTAGATTATTCTATAGAGCATTAGAAGTATCTACTGAATTTTTTCAAGACAGTTTAACTGAAGAAGAAATTTCAAGACAGTTAGATCAAATTAAAAGAGCAGAAGAAGTTATAAAAATCAAGTCCGATTCCTTGGTAGAGTTAGGAGTTTCTAGGATTAAGAAAGGTAAAATTATTCCAGGTTATGTTCAAGTCGATAAATACGGCCATAGAAGTTGGAAGAAAAGTGTAAGTCCTGAAGCTCTTAATTTAATGACAGGTTTCGACGTTATAGAAAAAACTTTAATGAGTCCTGCGAAAGCAGAAAAATTAGGTATATCTAAAGAGCTTGTTAAGCAATTAACTGAATGTAAATTAACAGGTGTTAAATTAGAAAAGAAAGATAGTAGTGACGTAGGTAATAAAATTTTCGGAAATAACAATCCAATAGGAGGATAAAATGAAAGATAGAATTGAAATTGAAAAAGCAGACAACGGTTATTCACTAAGAGTGTGGAACGAAAAAGACAAAGAAGAAATGGAAGATGATTACGGATATCATGAACCTAAGATTATGGTTGCTACGTCGATTGACGAAGCTTTAGAAATTGTTAAAAAGAATTTAAAATAGGAGATTTGAATGAACGCTCAAACGCAAGGAAACGGAAACAATTTATTAGTACAAGGTAGAATAGTGTGGTCAATTGGTTCATCACTATTTGAAGGTAAAAAGAAAACAGATTATAATAGTGGTCAAGTTATTTTAGATGAAATGGGACAACCGATTATTGAATATGGTTTCGGTATTGCTATTCCTAAGATTGATCCTAGAACTGGACAACCTACAGCAGAGTTTCAAAAAGTGTGGCAAACACTACATCAAGAAGCTTTTACACTTTATCCTAATGGCCAATTACCTTCTAACTTTGCAATGAAATATAAAGACGGTGACGGAGTTGATGATAAAGGTAAACCTTTTGCAGATAGAGAAGGTTATAAAGGACATATCGTTCTTTCATGTACAACTCAAATTCCTATAAAATATTTCATTTTCCAAGGTGGAAATAATATCTTGGTAAACGATGGAATTAAAGTAGGTGACTATGTAAACGTACAATTAAATGTAAAAGCTCATCCACCTAAAGGAAGAGGTTTGCCAGGTCTTTATTTAAATCCATCAGCTGTACAGTTGATTCAGCCTGGAAAAGAAATTATCAATACTCCTAGTGGAGATCAGATGTTTGGTATGCAAGCTCCTGTTTATAACGGAGAAGTTATAGCACCTGTAAACGCTCCAATGCCAAATATGCAAGCTGCACCTGCGATGCCTTTCACACAACAACAAGCACCAACGCAACCTGCTCAAGCACCTGCTCCTCACTATGGAGTTTTACCTCAGAATATGCAACCTGCTCAACAAGCACCGATGCAAGCTCCTGTTACTCCTAATATGGGTCAAGTTTTTAACGGTGGTGTTCCTCCAATGCCAGGTATGCCGAGATAATTTTAGGAAACGATAGATGAATTATTATACTTACGATTTAGAATGTTATCCGAATATCTTTCTCTTTTGTGGAAAGTTTAAAGGTTACGATCAGATTTATCAATACGAGATATCTGATCGTTATAATGATCTAAACGAGTTAGTAAAACATCTATCGTATCTTAGAAATGCAAACGTAGAAATGATCGGGTTTAATAACTTAGGTTATGACTATCCGATCATTCACGAATTAATGACTAATCCTCACACTTTCTCTTACGATAAAGCTCACCAATTATCTAATACTATTATAGGTGCTCAAAGAGGAAACAGTTTTAGAGGCATCGGTTTATCTAATAGAATAATATCTCAAATCGATATGATGAAAGTTTGTCATTTTGATAACGATGCTAAACGTACAAGTCTTAAAGCTTTACAGTTTGCTATGAGGTCGGATTCCTTGGAAGATTTACCATTTAAAATACGTCCTTTAGATAACCAAGAAAAGGATATTCTCAGAAAGTATAACGTGCATGACGTAACTGAGACTGAGAAATTCTTTTTAAAACATGAACACGTTATAGATATGAGAAGAGAATTTTTAAATGACGGTGTTTTAACAGGTGACGTATTAAATTTTTCAGACGTAAAGATAGGTACAGAATATCTAATCAATCGTCTAGGTAAACAAAAATGTTTCTCAGGTGGTAAACCTCGTCAAACATTTAGACAGATAATAGAATTTAAAAAAATTATTTTACCTAAAATTTATTATCGTACAGAAATATTTAATGAAGTTTTTAGTTGGTTTAAATCTCAAGTTATTTATATTAACTCAAGTGAACGTCCATCTTTAGAAAAGAAATTAGCAGGTTTAGAATTTCATTTCGGAGTAGGTGGAGTTCACGCTTCAGCTGAGAATAAAATATTTTATAGTGACGACGAATATCAGATAATAGATATCGACGTATCTGGTATGTATGTTGCTGTTGCTATTGCTAACGGTTTTGCACCTGAACACCTTGGTCAATCTTTCGTAGAGGCCTATAGACAAATTAAAGAGGATAGAGCTAGGTATCCTAAAGGTAGTTCTCGAAACGCTGCTTTAAAGCTTGCAGGGAACGGAGCATACGGTAATTCAAATAATCCTTACTCTCCTTTTTATGACCCTCAATACACATTCTCTGTGACAGTCAATGGTCAATTACAGATTTTACAATTGGTAGAAATGATAGACCTTCTACCAGACTGTGAACTTATTCAAGCTAATACTGACGGTATTACAGTTCGTATCCTTAAATCAAACGAAGCATTATTTAAAATGTGGTGCGACGAATGGGAGAAAATGACAGGTTTAGTTCTTGAATATGTTAGATATAAAAGAATGTGGATAAAAGATGTAAACAATTATATCTCTGAGAAGATGAACGGTGAGCTTAAACGTAAAGGTGCTTATTGGTATCCTTTAAATGATAAAGAGTACGAAGGTTGGTGGAATAAAGATTTTTCAAACCTTGCTTCAATTATCGCATCTGAAAAAGCCATGATCAATTCTTGGCCTGTTGAAGCTGCGATAAAGCTTATCACTAATCCGTTTGATTTTATGTTGCGCTATAAAGCTACAGGTGAATCGAGACTTTATATAGGTGACGAAGAACAATTGAAGACTGTACGTTACTATGTTTCTAAGTCTGGTAAACCTATGAAAAAAGTAGCACCTCCAAAAGGAGAGATTGGACAATATAAAAGAGCTAACGGTTTAAAAGATGCTACATTTGAAGCTGTAATGAAAGAGATAGGTAGGGACGTGTGGGATGCGAGAATCCATACAAAAAATAAAAGTAAATATGAAACAGTTGTTACCTCTGTACAATCTGGAAAACTTGTTAAAGAATGTAATCTTGCCAGTAAATTTGATTGGACAGATGTTGATTGGAACTATTATATAGATGAAGCTAAAAAAATTATAATCGGGAGTAAATAATGAATTTAAACACGTATTCAAAAGAAATATTTAACAGTAACTTAGAAGCAGGTTGGTGGACAGATGAAGAAATTCAAAAAGTTAAAGAAAGAAGTTTTGGAAAATATACCAAAGAAAGTGCTACTCTTATCGCTTCTAAGCTTGCTTTGGTTCATAGTGAAGTTTCGGAAGCTCTCGAAGGAATGAGAAAAGGTTTACAAGATGATCATCTTCCTCATAGAGCTATGTTTGAAGTAGAACTTGCAGATACTTTAATTAGAATTTTTGATCTGTGTGGTTTTTGCGATTTGGATATTGACGGAGCAGTAAAAGAAAAATACGCTTATAATAAAACAAGAGCAGACCATAAGAAAGAGAATCGACTTGTAGAAGGTGGAAAAACCATTTAAGGATTTATATGTTTAGTGAAAGAGAAGATACCATAATAAAAATTTTAAAAGGTAAAAGATTTACTTTAGATGAGATAACTGAAAGAGTTTTTAAAACTGTTGCTAATCCACCTTTTGATAAAAAAATTACAGTAGCTAACAGTATTTCTAGGATTACTAAGAAGTGTAATCATTATAAACTTAGTTGGAATATCTATAAAGAAAGATCACAAAGTAAACTTTACATTTCAATAAAAGAAAATGAAAATATTTAAAGTAACTAGCTATATGACAGGTAATGGTTATAAACATTATAGATATTTTTGTGACGGTTATCTTTGGAACTTAAAAGAGATACGAGAAGTGGAAGGTTATATAGGTTTTACTTTTTCTCCTAACATGAACCAAGATGATAGAGATAAAGTAAATGATAAATGGAAACATAAAAGGTTAATATAATGAATAATGAAATTGAAGAAATGATTTTAAAAAGTTCTGCAAATAAAAACCCTGCAAAAGGGAAACTCAAGGAGAAGTTTATGGCAAAGAAAGCCGCAGTTAAAAAACCTGCTACTAAAAAACCAGTTAAAAAAGCTAAAGCTTAATAACTGAGAGGCCACTCTAAGGTGGCCTTTTTATTTATCAAGATTTAATTTCTTGGTATCTTCGTTTCCTTTCATTCTCCAAAACAAATGACCGAACAAAATACCACTGAAAAATCCTATACAGAAAACCATGAATGGCATCTCGTAAGCTGATGTAATAATGAGACTCGATATACTAGCCTCTGTTCCTCCGTTATAGATAGCTACTGCATCATAAACTAAAATCAGTACGATCATAATAGGAATTGATAAAGTGACAATTAATGTGTATCCTTTCCATTTGTTCATAAAAATAAATTCTCCTGTAATCTTCCTACCCACCCAAGCTTGATGTCTTGTGTGATAAGAGGGTTAGTCATAGACATAATTTTACTCTGAGCTAACTCAAAGGAAAGACTGTTGATGTCATTCTGAATCTTAAGGAAATCTGAATCTACAGTTAAAGAGATCAATTGCTCTACAGTCCAAGTACCATTCCGTATTCTCTGCATATTCTCAGTACATATCTCTGCAATAAGATTATCCTTAACCTTAGCTCTGTTTAAATATCTAATCTTATCTTTAACAAGCTGAACATGTGCAGCCCACTCTGCTGTTATAACAGAGAACTCCTCATCTGTTACAATGATAGCGTTATCAGGTAGAGGATCACCCTCACTATGATACCATGAAGCCCAAGGACTTTCAGGGTCATAATATTCATTGTCTGGATTCTTGGAGTTCTTAATGTATGCGATCATTATACGATCTCCTTATACACACATAATGAATCAGCTAATACTGAAACCTGAGAGCCGTTTGTTTCTGATAAGAATTGAGGGTAGATAGTACCATTGGCAGTACATAGGAATATACCTTCGATCTCTGCAACAGTAGGCTGAGCACCTGCTGAGGAGGTTGCTGGTATATTCGTATTATACGCTGATAGCGGACCTGAGAATTTATTTGTAGTCGATGCTGTCGCAGACTGTGCTACCTCACCAATAAAGTTTAATGTACCTGTAGCTGTACCACCTAGACCTGGTCTAAATCCAATATTCGTAGCCGAAGACGTATGTCTTATGTCCCACTTGATTTTATACATTCTTCCTGCAATACAATTAACTGCAAGCTCTGAGCAGGTAACATAGGTAGCATTTGAACTGTTATTATATTGAGTAACACTTCTTGCAAAGACATCATTAGAGATGCCATCTAGTTTAGTCTTATCTAATGCTGACATGAATCCGCTAACCGAGGTTGTAGCATCAGAGTGTGACGAACCACCTGAGCCGAAGTGAGAGTTTAATTGAGCCTGTAGTTTACCTAAGGCAATAAGGATAGTATCTGTAGCCAGTATAGCAGAGCTAGTGGCAAAAGAAATTCCTGTTAGAACTGTAGCCAGTACAGTAGATGCGAAGTCTGAAATGGTAGAAGCTAATTGAGTTCCAGTATGGTTAGCTCTATTTCTGTTGTTAGTATCTCTAGTATTCAACTGAGCAGGTGTCTCATATCCGTTAGGATTAGAGGCATCGTATTTAGCGTTCAATGCTACTTGGGTAGCGGTACTGATAGGTTTATTAACATCAGAAGTATTATCTACGTTCGCCAACCCTACCTGAGACTTTGTTACTGAGTGAGGGTTAGATGTACTAGATAAGTGAGAATCAATCTGAGCATGGGTATTAGCTCCATTGTTCTGTAGATTGGTATGGTCTAATGCTGTCTGTATTACATCTGCTGTAAATACGTTTCCAACATCGTCGTATGTAAAGTTAATTGAAGATGTATCTTGGAATGATGTGGCAAGTAAATCTTGTACTTGTTCGAGGGTCATTGTCTCGCCTAAGGCATGCTCTATTCCGTCCTCAGTTTTATAGTATTCAGTTGAACCTATCCAATATTTATAAATGTATCCAACAGGCGGTGTGGGTGGGTGTGTTGTTCTAAGTCCGATCTTTAATTGTCCCATTATATTATCACTACCTCTCCGTCTATCTCAAGATCACCAAGGATTTCTATCTCCTCATGTACGATCATTTGATGATTTTCAGGAATTGTTATCTTTTTATCGCTTGTGACTTTTTTAATTGAGAAACCACTAACCCCGTATCCGTCGATAAGATTCTTACGTCCATCAATAGGGTTAATGGTTAATATTTTCATTATAAAATTACAGTCTCGTCGTCAATGTCTGTGTTAATTTCTGTAGCAGAAATTGCGATACCAACAAACTGATGTAATCCTGTTGTTCTTGGAGTAGATGATACTCCACCTGCTGTTTGTAGATAGTATCTAGCTCCAATTGTTAAACCAGATAAATCGTCGTTAGCACCCTCAAAATAAATTGTAGCTGATGCACCAGTTAAAAATGCTGCCTTAACAAATCCGTGAGCAGGACGATCATTTGAAGCGTCTGCCAATCTTGCTTTTTGAATACCGCCAGAAAGGAAAATATTTACATATTGTCCTGCTGCCAAGTCTTCAGTTGCCTCCATTGATTTAACGTCAGGTCCTACACCAACTGGTAAAACTGATTCGTCAATTCTTCCTGTAGAGTCAAGAGAAACAATGTCTCCTGCATTTGCAACACCAGAAGAAATTACTGTAGCTTCCTTTAAAGCGTCACGTCCGTTTTGTAATGTCTTGAATTTTTGTGCCATAAAATCTCCTTATAAAATTAGAGGTTTTTCTATTGAAACCACTATACCATTTACATTAATACCATAACCTACTCTAGTTAAATATAAAGCAGTAGGATCAACACTAGGGTCTAAATCAGTTATTAAACCATTCTTACCTAAAAATAATAGATCATTTATATTAAAACTGAAAGAGCCATCTTCTACTATTCCTAAAATTTGTATCTTTATATCAGAGTTAATTACTCCTGCGTTTAAAGTAACTCCTATTACACTTGCTTCTGCAATTGTTCCATCATTTCTTCCTATTCTACAAGTTGTAGGAGTATCTAAATATACCAAAAGATTAGCTGAGATAACTTCTGCGGCTTTTTTAATTGTGATTAATTTTCTAGCTGATACAGCGTTAGGATTTGAATAATCTAATTCACCTGTAAGAGGATTCCATTTTAACACTCTATATTCTCCTAAATCTCACTAACCTTTCTTTAGAACTATCAAAATATTTAATTTCTATAGTGGCAACAAGTACAGATAAATTATAATATTTATAAAGCTCTGTTTCTGTATCTGGTTCTTCCTGTTGCACATCGTCGAAGTCTATATTTGAAAGTAATGAACCTGGTAATCTATTTTTTATATTTTGCAAATGAGCTATCATTAATGTTTGATTAGCAGCTGAAGCGTCTCCACCGCCTCCACCACCACCTGTAGATATAGGTAAATTTAATACTACCGTACTCATTCGTACCTCTTAACTAATACGAAATTAGTTGTTACAAATCCTGTTCCTGCTGTTCTTATATAAGCTAATCTTACCCATCTAAACGATAAGTCTTTTATATTTATCATTAATTGAGTAACACCTAAAATGTTTACCGATGAATCGGGATAATCTATCCAATTTGTTACAAGGTTATCGTCCTCAGTTGGATCGTTTGAAATTTGAACAAGCATTATTCCTTCAGGAGAACCGCTTATAAGATTTTGAAAACTTAATCTTTCACAATCACTATAACGTATTCTAACAACTTTAGAAAGTCTGTCTTGATCAAGTTCTACGTTATTAAAAGATATTCCATTTAACATTATATCTTTCCTAAATATGTTTCAAAGACTAACGATAAATCTTCGTCTGTATCTATCTCTGAAGGTTTGATCATTATCTTTCTTTTTAAATTTTTTACAGATTGAAAGGAAGTATAGTACATACTGTTCTTGGTAATTTCCAAGGAGTCTATTTGTCTATCTTTAAAAATCTTTTTATAAGTTTTAATAAATATATCTGCTAATTTTTTAGATTCATCGTCAAAATATACAATTTCTAAACAACTCTTTTTAACGTAAGAAATGTTATGAATACAAATAGCTAGATCAGGATTATGTGCAAGTAACATTGAACTTGCAGAAACCCAATGAGAGTTCAATAAGCAACCTATGTTTTTATTAACTTTTTTAGTTATTAAATAATCCGTAATAAATGTAGAACTAAATACGTTTCCATAAAATATTATAGATTGTATTTCACTTTTTTTATTACCAATTAAATCTTGAAACCATTGAAACATAAAACCTCAAAAGCCCTCTTTCGAGGGCATTAAGTTATTTAATTTGATCGCAAAGGTCTTTTCCGATCTCTACCATTTTGTCACCACCAACTTCTCTCAAACATACATACTCAGTTTTAATACTGTCGATAACTTCAGGTACAATAGAAGATATTACAAAATTACAAACAGCAGGAAGAACTTTAGCTGTTAAAGATTTGTCAACCATTGCTGCTTGTTTTTGTTCATATTTTAAAAAAGTTAAAAGCTTCTCTTCAACTTTGATACCGATTGCTTCAGCTTCAGATTCACAATTAGCACCTTCTACTTGAATAGATGAATAAGCATCTTTTAATTCTTTAGTAACAAAAACTTTTCCTTCTTTAGCTACGTCAAGTTTTACATCATTGAACTTATCTTTAAGATTTGAACAAGACATTAAAAAGAAAGACATTACAAATAACATAATAAATTTCATTAAACCCTCCGAGGTTATTTTTTATTTGATATGGTCATAACATTTATACCATATTTATTTAAACATTCAATATCACCATGAGCGCAGAATAACGGTAAACGACGACACTCTTTTTTCTTATTACCGAAAATAGTTCTTCTGGTTCTACATTCTTCAGATTGATAACATATACCTTTCTGATGTAGTTCAGGTCCGTCTAATTCTTCGTTACAAAAGTGCCACTCTCTACTCATAGTATCTACATCGTCCATTTGCCAAGGACTCCAATCTGAAGACATTGAAGCACATGAGTATAAAAATAACGACAGCATTAAAACCTTAAACATTTTGTTTACCTTGTTCAATATTTTCTTTAAGTTCTTTAGAGTAAGCCATTAGATAATTATCTAATTCTAATTCAGCTTTTGCAAGTCCAGCGTTTGTGAAAAAAGGAAACCTTTTCATCTTGGCCTGTGAAACAGCATCTAACCTTTCTTTTAAACCTGATTCAAACTTTCGCCTTCTTTCATCTGTAAAGATCGTAAGACCTGCTTTAACTATTTCTAAAATTACTTCTATCTTCATTTTACTCTTCTTCTTTTAAAACAATTTTACCTTTAGTAACAACTCTTAAGAATCCAAAGATAGTACCTACAATCATTCCGATATATTCAGGATTATCTTTAATTTGATCTTGAACTTCTGGAAATAAAGGTAGAAGTGCTACAATTAAAGAAACGTATAAAGTTTTAGATTTCAAATAGCTTTTGTTAAAATTCATAAAATCTCCTTTAGAATTTTTGTTTTATTTCTTGTACGTGAATATTTAATTCTTGTAACTGTGTTTTATGTTCAGCAATTTCTTCATCGTGTTTCTCAACTCTTTCGAGAATAATAGCTACGTTTGTATTAAGCTTCTCAACACTTTTAGAGGCCTCTTTAATTGACTCTCTCATGTCGTTTAACATTATCATTAATATAGCACCTAATACACTATAAACCATTTCTATTGACATAATACTTCCTTATAGTAACGATCTTTTAATAACTTGTCTAAAAACGTCCATTGTCATAGAAAGACTTAAACCAGGATCATTTTTTCTATTTGGGGAAACCTCGTCATGACCAAAGATTTGATCAGGGTTCATTCCATTTTCACAAAGCCATGTACAAAGCTTTTTAAGAGCAAGCTCTTGAGCAGGTGTAAACTTCTCATAAGAACCTAAAGATGAGCTTTGCCATCTACCATTGATAGAACCTTTTCTAATATTCTCAGGTGGAATATTTGTTTTAAAATACGTATCGTCAACTTGTCCATCTTTATCGGCATCTTCTAAACGTCCACCGCAAGCTATTTCAATTCCTACATAATATTTAGAAACTGTTTCTCTTCCTGTAACAGGACATTTAGATATACCTGCGTGAGGACCATAGCCTGATAAACAAAATTGTTGATAAACTTTTCCTTCTTGGTCAATGAAGAAATATCTATGGCCCATTTTGTTTGCAAATTTTATAGCATCTTTACCTTTTTGATTTTGCCAACCTGCTGTAAAATGTACTATCGCACCTTCTGGAAAATCGTGATAATACGTTCCTGCTCTTGACATTAGTGGTTCACCTTCCAAGGTTATCGCTTCAGGATATTTAATTTTAATTTTTTTTTCGGTGTTCATATTATTTACCACCTTTCTTAATTTTAATAAAACTGATTTTAAACTCATTTATAAATCCTTTGCAGATACCCAAAGAGTGTTCATTTGATCGACCGTTAAACCAAGAGATAAACCAAGGTTTTCAACTAATGGAGCATTTCTATCGAAATAAGTCGAGTATTCCCACGCAATGAGAGCTTGTTCATTTGTTGGGCTTGGTAGTTGTGCGATCATGTCTTTTACATTTTGCTGAGTGATTCCAAGTGCAAGAAGCGCAAGTCTTATTTGTCTTGGAGAAATTGTTTCAAATTGATTTAATCCGTCTTCAATTTCAAAAGAGTAAGCGTTTACAAAATCATATCCTAAACTTTCTAAATATGATTTATGATCTAAACACTCTTGCTCAGTTAAAAAGTCAGAGCGTTCAACTGTTCCATTTTGAATGTGTGTTACTTTTAAAATTTTCATTAATAACTTCCTTGGCAATAAAGAGTTAGTGCTCTATCTGCGAGTGATGCAGAAGAGTTTACAGAGTCGAAATCAAGGGACGAACACGATTCGCACCTTGCACCGCCTGTCATCGTGGAGTTTACAGAGTTTTTTACTGAGCTTGTTATTGAGCATTTTAACTTTGTATATGTCTTTGTGAAGTTTGCTGTATATGTTCCAGTTGATGATCTTGTTACACTTGAAACCGCATTTCCAATTTGATCTAAATAAGAACATGGCGAAGCTGAACAGGCTGTTGTTGCGTTTGTAGTTCCAAAACTGAATGAGAATGTATCAATTAAACTTGACCCTGCACTTGGAACAGTTGGAACTCCGATTGAAGTTGCGACCTTTGCGGTTTTTGGTTTGTAGTCTTGACCTGCTTTTTGACAGTGTATATTAAATGAACCTGGTGCAGGAATATCAGATTGATATATTCTAATATTTCCTGTGTTTGTAGATGTCGTTGTATCTATTGTCGCATTTCCATTATTTGAAGATGAATAAGTTGGTGTAATTGTACAGTTTGGAGCTACTGTAAAAATATTAGAATTAAAATTACAATTAAATAATCCAGTCGATGGATTATTACAATTTCCATTTAACCAATCTATGTTTTCACCGGTTACTATACCTGCCCCAGAGACTTTTGCAGAAAAAGTATCAGTACACTCATAATCATTTGCACACTTCTCAATTCCTGCGAATGAACCGACTATTACATTTCTAGCTTTATAGTCTGAACTTATTTTAGAACAATGAACAACTACCTGCACGTTTCCTGAAGCTGTCTGCGATCCGTTGGTCGTGTAAGTTCCTATAGTAAGCGTAGTTGAAGTGCTATTTACAGAGGCTACGTTTCCACCTGAAACAGAACTATAAGAACACTTCAAGGCATTACTTAACGGGTTTATTCCGTCTTTTAAATTTGTATTAAACGTACATACTGTTGGATTAGCTGCCGTACATGATGAAATCCAAGAAATGTTTTCATCTGTCTTTGCGCCTGTTGTAGTTGTAATAGCCGCAACAAACTCATTTGTCGCTTCGTAGTTGTTTATGTTTTGAGAATAGATTTTAGATTCAGGAGGGAAGTAGTAAACTTCGATTCCAAGTCCACCACTAAATTCATTTGCCGTAAGACGTGACTGTCCTCCGTTGGTCTTGTTTTGAA
>Ga0172362_10003966_pt1 | contig 12820 bp, 2 predicted proteins | sample LakKivs1_kivu2a2_FD_114534 | JGI IMG/M metagenome (GOLD analysis project Ga0172362, IMG submission 114534) | Sediment microbial communities from Lake Kivu, Rwanda - Sediment s1_kivu2a2 | ecosystem: Environmental > Aquatic > Freshwater > Lake > Sediment | place: Rwanda: Western Province, Lake...
AGCAACAATAGCGTAAACAACGGAACATACAGACAAACACCATCTGATATGGATAGTTACAACACTGAATACTGGTGGAGCGTAAACTTAACAGACGGAACATTATGGACAAACACAACATACAGCTTCACAACAGATTCCCTGCCGATAGTCAGTAATGAAAACCCACAGGATGGAAGCGTAGGAGTAAGCCTATGGCCTGCATGTAACGTAACTGTATCGGATTACGATGACACGATAGTTGATGTCTATTTCTATGAAAATAAGACAGGGAGTTGGGTACTTCAACAAGCAAATATGAGTGTTAGTGTATCAAGTCCTGTGGATGTCATTTGGAGCAACTATTCAAATGCGTCCAATCCATCAACAAAATATTGGTGGAGTGTAAACGTAACAGATGGCATTGGCTGGAGAAATGAAACGTATAGTTTTACAACTGCGGCATCTCCATTTTTATACATATATACTGATGGTTATTATAGGAAAATATCTGATTTTATACCAGATGCTGATAAACCAGAAAAAGAATATGTTCATCATTTAGATATAACTAGTAAACTAGAGCCAAACGATAGATTCCTAAAGATACTAATTGCTGAAGAAATGGATGAAACAACGTATCTAGATAGAGCCTATGTATTATTGGATGGTTATAAGACGGTTGAACTCACCAGTTTGTCTAATGTAGATCACTCGCTGTCGGAGAAATCAGATGATAAATATTTAGTAATGGAAAAAGGCGATAGTTATCAGTTTGATGTTATTCTGCCAGAGAAATGGAATAAAGTTGAGTTTGTGGCTGAAGGTTATTACATTAAAAAATGAATGTTTTGATTAGACGGAAAAAAGCAGAAAGTACATATATCAAAATATATATGTATATAAGCACCAAGAGAGTTATGCCTCTAACACGTAAAACTAGGTTGTCGGGGAGTAGTATAGTAGTTACGATACCCAGGCAGATTACAGAAGCATATGACATAAAAATAGGGGACGTAGTAGAAATAACTCCACTCGATCACGGAGAGATCAGGATCAAAAAATCTATCACAAGCACTATGGAGGGGAAGGGTGGATAGAAGTTATTTGGAATCCTATAAAAGAGAACAAGCAAACAGAAAAAAATACAATTTTGAAAAAGAAGATTCAGGTATTGATTTACTCTCCAGAATTTCAGATTGGAAAAATGATGAAATAAAAACAATATCAAAAAAGGACGACTTATCTTTTGAAAAAGATAAAGAGATAACAAAGATATCGATGGGCATAGATTTTTTGAAAGCTCTTAATAAAGTAAAAGAAAAGACAAACCAACTTAAACGCGTTCTCGTCGATCTCGAAGACCTTCAAATGGATCTAGATTTTCACAGCGAAGAAATTCAAACAATGGCGAATAAATGGGTACAGACACAGGCTGAATTGGAGGAGAAGAAATACGAATGCAGACATCTTCTTTCAATGTTGAAGTTACAACAAAGACAATCAGATAGACGAGAGTTAGAAATCAACAATTTGAAAAAAGAAATCAGAAGATATCAAACAGAAATAGATATTCAACGCGAGAAACTTTTACAAAAAGAAGCAGAAATTGATAACCTAACTTTGCAACCGCAATACAAAGAAGAACAGATATTGTATAATTCTGATAATTTGATTTCTACAGAAAACGATCTTGAAAAAACTAGAAAAGAGCTTGAGAACAATAGGTTAGAATTGCAAAAAAAGATGCAGGAGATAGAAGAATTACAAAGAGATCTTACGGAGAAACAAGAAGAAAGCCAACTTGCATCATCAGATAGCGAAGAAATAATGCAAATCCAGGAACAAATTAAAAAAATATTTGATGAAATTGGAGAAGAAAATCATACATTCGATGAATTCAAATCCGAGTTGGATGAATTAAAAAAACAGCTGAAAGAGAATCCATTACAACAATTGAGTGATAATGAAGCCATAAATCTTTTACACAATGAATTAAATTCAACAAACGCAGAACTTGAGTTACGAAACGAGATTATCAAAAAAATACGCAATGGAAAATCGTCAGTTAATGATCATTATGATGAGGGATATCGCGATAAATACTGTAAATTAAAAGATGAATTTGATACATTAAACGAGGAGTATAGAGAATTGAAAAATGCAGTTGAAAAACTGGTTGAAGAGAAAAAGTAGATAATTCTGGTTATTCGCTATACTGGAGGGGAAGGAATATTACATCTATTGATTAAATATGAATGGGAAAAATACTGATAATAACTCGAATGAGACAGATACCGACAATAAAAAATCAGATGTAGTTAATAACAGAGATAGTGATGCAAAAATTTCTGCTAAGAACAACAATATAGAATCTCTTTCAAAGATCAGAAAAAAGAACGGGGAAATCAAACAACTCCTGATTAGGATGGAGGAACTACAAAAAAGGCTATTAGTTAAAAAAATAAAACATCAAGAAAAATTTAATAAAAAAAATCAACCAAATAATGAATTTGAAAGCAGTATAGAGCAATTTAAAAAAATTCGAAATGAATTAATTCAAAATAAGGTAAAACTTCAGCAAGAAATACAAACCGCTAGAGAAGAACAAAAATATCTTGAGAAAGAACAAAAAATAAATAAAAAGGCTTTAAATAAAAAAAGAGTAGATAACAATGAAATAATTTTTTTAAGAAAACAGATTGACGAGATTACAAAAAAATTAGAGAAAAGAAAAGCATCTTTCAAACAGATTTTATCTGAGTTTAATGAAATCAAACTTTTATTAAAAAGAGCAGAAGCGTTTAAGCAAATTTATGATAAAAGAAAGCAAAAGGAAACTGATAAGAAAAAAGAAAAATTGTTTGAACAGCAGAACGAGATTATTGTAAAAGCTTTAGAAGAATCTGAGTATTTAGATGACGTTCTTCCTCCTATAACTATTTGGAAGTCTTTTCAAATAAAGCTGTTTGGCCTTAAAAAAAGTAAATTAAAAATTCCGATTATTGCCCTTGCTTTTGTAATTATCTTGATTCTCGGAGGTATCAATTCATCTCTTCTTTATAGCACCGAGTACCTATCATCAAAAAGCGGATACACCTATTCTGTTTCTGAATATGTGAGTTGGTGGGACTGCAACTGGTCCTACTGCAAAAAAATAATAATAGACCACACCAAAGTACAAGCAGATCAAACAGATTACACAGTACTACTATACGAAACATCAGACACAGAACTAGCCACATACGCACAACCAGACGGAGACGACATAGCATTTGTTGACAGATACAATATAACACAATACAAACATGAAATTGAAGAATACAATAGTTCAACCGGTGAGCTTGCCGCATGGGTCAAAGTTACAAGCGTTTCCAGCACAGAAGACACCATATTATATATGTATTATGGCAATCCAAACTGTAACAATCAACAGAATGTTACGGCTACATGGGATTCAAACTACAAGCTAGTCCAACATCTGAATGAAAGCTCTGGAATACTATATGATTCTACATCAAATGATAACGATGGAACAAACAACGGAGCAACATACAATACCTCAAGCAAAATAGATGGAGGGTATGACTTCAACGGAAGTGACTATATTAGTTGTAGTACAAGCAGTAGTTTGAATATAACTAATCAAATAACTTTAGAGGGATGGGTTAAGGATCCGCCCTTAGTCAAAAAAGGGATAACATCAGTTAATAGTTTTGAAATTAAAATTCAGAAGGCAGAACATTTAAACAAAAACCGAGAGGTTATTTCAGATATATATAATAAAGTAAAAGCAAAAGATGACATTTGGTCAGAACCTATTTTAAATGGAGAGTATGCTAGAGTAACATTTGAACGACCACTAAGTAACATTAACGATATAACAATTTTCGCGAAAAGCAACAGCATAGCAAATATCGAAATCTATACAGAAAATGATAATATTCTGATTACTAAATTTGAAAAAATTACTAATAAGAACTGGTATAAAATACACTTATCCAATCTGAGTGAAAAATACAGTACATTTGATCTCAGAACAGTTGGAAGTCCAGTCGAGTATGATTATATTATTGATCCCCCCCCACAAACAAGCGTTGATTCTATAAGCCCTTATAAACGATCTTCTTCTCCTCTGATAATAACTGCGACAAATACTACACCTACCGATAAAGTAACATTATGGTGTAGATATTCCAGTGACAATTCAACATGGTGGAATAGCAGTTTTACACATAGAAAGAAAATAACAATTTCTGGACAGGCTGGAGCTGGACTTAACTATCAGGTGCTTTTGAAGATAGGAGAAACATCAGGTGCATCAGGAGAAGATTTTGATTTAGGCGGACTTTCATCAAATTTTCCAAATGGAAAAAATAAAGGTGGAGATCTGCGATTCGCTGATAAGAATAATACGAATTCCCTTGATTTTTGGGTGGAAAACGTATCTGGAACAACTCCTAATAGACTTGCAAAAGTCTGGGTGGAAGTAAAAGAAAGCTTGAATAGTAGTAAAGATATTTATTGTTATTACGATAATCCATCTGCCTCAAATGCAAGTAATGGAACCAATACATTCATTGTGTTTGATGATTTTAATGGAGCAAGTTTGAATAACGATATTTGGACTGCTTATCAGGTTGATTCTACTTCGTTTTCTAATGGCATTATGACCACAACATGTACAAATGATGATCCTACTGCAATTATTGCTGATGTAAATGGTGCAGGTCCAACTGGCAATGATATCGCAATACGTGCCTACTTTAGGGTTACAGGCGGAACCCATACTGACCAGAGAATGGGTGTGAAAATAAAATGTGACATCGCCACGGGTAGAGGATATACTTATGTTCTTCATGATTTCACAGATCTTGATGAAATTAGGTTTTTAGATGATAATGTTGCTTGGGGTGCAATCCAAGAAAATAGTTGGGCAAAAAACACCTGGTATAACTTTGAAATATGCCATGATGGAACAAATATCCGAGCAAGAAGAGACGATGGCTCATGGAAAACATGGACAAGAAGCGGAAGAACTGGTTACCCTGCATTAAACCCAGGCGGATATTCTACAATCACTACGGGAGAATGGGATTGGGCAGTTGTTCGAAAATGTCGTGCAACAGAACCAGCTTTTAGTAGTGCTGGAAATAAGGAAAGTTGGATGAAGTGGGATAATACAAAAAATCCAGACACTATCCCCCCATGGAGTTGGACATTCAATTTCCCAAACGGAACAGGCTATTACGAGTTCTATAGCATAGGCAATAGATCTGGAGAAGTAAATGAGACAGCACCATACACAGCAGATGCAAAATGTTATTGTGGAATAATTCCGATAGTCAGCAATCCGGTACCATCAGATGAAGCAACTCTAATACCTGTTCCACCGAATTACTTCAACATAACCATAAATCACCCTAAAGGGTACAATATGAATATAACCTGGCGGACTAACGAAAGCGGTAGCTGGGTAACTTTTAATGAAACTACTGGTGGAGGAGTTGGCGTAACAAACGGAAGTTACAATACAACCAATACTTCTTGGGTAACCAATTATGTAACAACCTATTGGTGGTGCGTTAATGTAACAGATGGTGGCAATTGGACAAATGCAACTTATAGCTTTACCACCAGAGCAGGCGACTCAATAAAACCAAGCTCAAATGTTTCCACAATACTCGCTTATTGGAAAGGAACTGATGATAATCCATTAATAATAATCTGTACCGACGCAGAAGATGATCCTGGTGGAACCGGGCTTAAAAATGTGACACTCTACTATTACAACAGCACTGATAATGTTACTTTTACGGGCCCATGGAAATTCGGCGTCGATAACGACCCATGGGTGGCCTGTAGTTGGAGTTTCACATTCCCAAATGGTACAGGATACTATAGATTCTACAGTCGTGCAGCAGATAATAATAGCAATATCGAAGACCCACCATCAACAAATGATACCTATTGTGGATACGATGAAACAAATCCTATTTCACAAGTAGATTCTATTTCCCCATATGAAATTACTTTCTCACCTCTCACTGTTAATGCAACAGCAAGTGACAGTATTACAGGTGTAAAGAATATAACACTATGGTATCTATATTCCAGTGATAATGTTAGTTGGAGTAATTGGCAGTACAAAAAGAAAATTACCATAAGCGGACAGGCAAGTTCAGGAACTGACTATCAAGTTCTTTTAAAGATAGGGGAAACATCAGACGCATCAGGAGAAAATTTTGATTTAGAAGGACACTCATCAAGCTTCCCTAGTGGAAAAAATGATGGCGGAGACTTACGATTTACCGACAATGATAACATCACAGACCTAGATTTTTGGGTAGAGAACGTTACAGGAACATCACCAAATAGACTCGCAAAAGTATGGGTAGAAGTACAGGACACACTGAACAGCAGTGCTGATATTTATTGTTATTACGGTAATCCATCTGCCTCAAATGCAAGCAATGGAACCAATACATTCATTGTGTTTGATGATTTTGAGAATGCAAGTTTAGATACTAGTATTTGGACTGTATATCAGGTTGATTCTACTTCGTTTTCTAATGGCATTATGACCACGTCTACAACAAGTAAAGACCCTTCAAAACTCATAGCAACGGCTGGTCCTACAGGGAATAACTATGCGATCAGAGCATATTTTAGAGCAACTGTTGGAGCTCACGCAGACCAACGTATGGGAGTAAGTATAAAAACTGGACTCGCAGATGGAAGAGGGTATAATTATTTATTACATGATTTTGCCGGTCTCGACTCAATTCAATGGTTAGATGATTATGTTGCTTGGGGTGCAGTTGAAGAAAGTAGTTGGGCAAAAAACACCTGGTATAACTTTGAAATATGCCATGATGGAACAAATATCCGAGCAAGAAGAGACGATGGCTCATGGAAAACATGGACAAGAAGCGGAAGAAGCGGATATCTGGCATTAAATACCGGTGGATACCAAGAGAATTGTCAAGGTGAATGGGACTATGCATTAATTAGAAAATGTATAGCAACAGAACCAGCTTTTAGTAGCGCTGGAAGTGAAATAGAATTGCCTACAACATGGCTCAGATGGAATAACACTAATAACCCAGATACAGCTAGTCCTTGGAGTTGGAATTTTACGTTCCCAAATGGTACCGGCTACTACCAATTTATTAGCATTGCAAATGATACACTAGGTAATCAGGAATCTATTCCAGGGAGTGCTGATGCAATCTGTTTCTACCGATGGCTACCAGTAGTACTTACCAATATTTCAACCGGGGCAAGAGAAACAAATGCAACACTACAAGGATACTTACTAGACGGAGGAGAAAATTGTACAGTCAGATTTGAATACGGAACCAATACCAACTACGGGACAAATACAACAAACCAGACGAAGGATCAAGGGGAAGAATTTTCAGAGAATATTAGCGGTCTCACACCAGGAAAACTATATCGATATCGAGCATACGCAGAAAATATTGGTGGCACTGATGTTGGAAATGATAGCGCTTTCTTAACGAAGCCATTTTCTCCCACCAACTTTAACGCACAAGCAAACAACTCAGGAACAATATATCTCACATGGACAAAAGGAACAGGAGCAAATCTGACGTATATTGAATACAACACCTCAGCATCATGGGCCAGAGGCAAGGGAACTTCAATATATAATAGCAGTGGAACAAAGTTTGACCACACAGGACTTACTGGAGGAGTCACGTATTATTATCAGGCGTGGTCCTATGTCAATTGGACGTATAATCCCACGATCCATGAGTGGTCAGATGATGATAGTAATGCAACAACCTCAAACACTACCAATAATGCACCAACTATCACTCTTAGATATCCCTCCCCCAATGGAACAGATAATGTCGAGATTCTACCGACATGTAGCATTTGGGCAAATGATACCGACGGACAGAATCTTGATGTGTACTGGTATGAAAATACCACGGGATCATGGGTGTTACGAAATACTAATAGTAGTGTAAGTGCCAATTCAACGGCGAATTATACATTTACTCAGTTTAACTCATTGGCCACTGCATATTGGTGGAAGATTGCTGTTAACGATACCATAGACAATGTAACTGCTGTGTATCATTTTAAGACACTCATCGAAACTTCAGTTGACACCATTTCTCCATATGAAATTATATCATCGCCACTGACCATCAATGCGACTGGCCCTGCCAATTTAGATAACGTCACTCTATGGTATCGATATTCATATGATAATTTTACATGGTGGAATGCATCCTGGTCGAATAGAAAGCTAGTTTACTTTAATGTCTCATCTGGCCAAATTACAACAAACTATACAGTTTTATTAAACATCACCCACGAAGTCAATATGAACAACAATTTCAGCGACCTCAGATTTATACGATATGCAAACAGCACCATGCAATTAGATTACTGGATTGAAAATAAAAGCGATGGAAACTGGGCTAAAGTATGGGTTGAATTAAGAGATAACATAACCACAACAAGTCAACCTCTCGCCTGGATGTACTATGGTAATCCCAGTGCATCTTCAGCTAGCAATGGTACAAATACGTTCCCGTTCTTTGATGATTTTCCTGGGAGTAGCCTAGATAGCAAATGGCGTATAGATGCTAGTTCGTATTCGGTCTCAAGTAGTATATTACGAATTAATGTTGGAGCTGTTGGTTTACAAAATGCATTAACATTCAATTTAAACGATGGTTATATTGTCGAGGGAAAAATACTGTATAACAACAATGGTGGATCAACATACAGTGGGACTCTCTCAGCACAGTCTTCACGATATACACAAGGTAGTAATGGCGGAGCAGATGCAACCAACTTATATATGCGAAATTCTGCACCCAGCAGAGTTGTCCGCCGGTGGACAGGAAGTGGATCAGGCACTGGCTACGGCTGCGGCAACAGCGATGTATTTACATCAGTGGATAATGTTTGGTACATTTTAGGAGCAAAATTCGATTCATCAGGGGTTGTTCTTTGGAGAAACAGAACGTCACAGTGGTCATATGGATGTGGATGGGTTAAAAATATAAACTATATCTCTCTGGGTTATTTCGCTGGTACTGCAAGTACCAATATTCAGGACACAAGCTATGATTGGGTTTTAATAAGAAGATACCAATCTATAGAACCAACATATAATATACAGTCGGAAAGTAGTTGGATGGAATGGGATAACACAAGCAACCCAGACACCAACAGTCCATGGAACTGGAGCTTCAACTTCCCCAACGGAACAGGCTACTACCAGTTTTACAGCATTGGAAAAAAAGAAGGATTTGCAGACGAAACACCACCTTCTTCTGCCGATGCAATCTGTTTCTATAACCATTGGATAAACACACCTCCAACTATCGAAGTTATCTTTCCAGCAAATGGTACTACTGGTATAGAACTTCAACCAGCTTGTAGCATTTGGGCAAATGATACTGATGGACAAAACCTCACCGTGTACTGGTATGAAAATACCTCTGGTAGTTGGACACTCAGAAATATCAATAATAGTGTTACTGCAAATTCAACAGTGAGTTATTCCTTTACACAATTTAATAATTATAGTATTGTATATTACTGGAAAGTAGCGGTAAACGACTCCTATGATAATACAACCGTAATTTATCATTTTACAACTGAACAAATAAACACATCGGTAGACACTATTATTCCGTTTTGGATAACTTCATCACCGCTTACAATTAATGCTACTGCTGAGCATGATAATTATGATAATGTAACCCTTTGGTATCGTTTTTCAAAGATAAATTTCAGTTGGTGGAATGAAAGTTGGTTATACCGAAACCCAATTAATTTAAATGTGTCATCTGGCTCTACACCTTCTAATTACCAAGTGTTGTTAAATATCACTTATCAGAATGGTATGAACAATGATTTTAGTGATTTACGATTTGTTAATTATAGTGATAATAATACATTATATGATTATTGGATAGAAAGCAAGAGTAACGGAGATTGGTGTAACGTTTGGGTAGAAATTGGTACTCCCATTACGACAACAAATCGAACCCTCGCGTGGATGTACTATGGCAACCCTGGTGAATCTACAGCGAGTAGTGGTACTAATACATTTGTGTTTTTTGATGATTTTAATAGTTTTGATGCAAGTAAGTGGACGGCAACAGGAAGTTACTCTGTTAGCTCTGGCAACTTAACTATTACAACTGGCTCGGTTTATACAGATAATACTATATCCTCTCAATCAGGTCTTATTTCAGAAGCAAAAGTCAAGTGGAACAATTTCGCAGGTTATTCTGGTTTAGAAATCGCAAATACACAAACAACTTATGGTAGTAACAACCCCGCACGCAAAATTGTATATCTTATGACGAATAGTGGTGGCAGTTCAAGTGTTACCGCATGGGCTGGTGATGGAACTGTTACAGGCTATAACATAGTTAGTGGTGCATCACAATTTTCGGCTACTGCAGGAACAACCTACATATTGGGTCATGCAGTGACATCCTCAAATGTTATTTTTTACAGAAATAGGGCACAAACTAACTCGTATAGTGGAACATGGTCGAATACGTTTTATCTTTGGCTAGGGTATTTCACGGGTGCCGGAGCAGGAAGTAACGATATTTCAGATATTGTTACCGATTGGGTAATAGTTCGTAAATACTCATCTTCTACTCCAACATATTACATAGGAAACGAAGTTTGGACAAAATGGAATGATGTAACCAACCCAGACACAACAAGTCCATGGCAATGGAACTTCAATTTCCCCAACGGAACAGGATACTACCAGTTCTACAGCATAGGAAAAAAACTCGGATCAACAGACGAATTACCACCAGGTAAAGCAGATGCGCAATGCAAATTCAATAAGATGCCGACGATATCAAATGAAATACCCAGCAACAGGAGCATTGATGTTCAATACCCGCCACCGATGAATATAACCATAAACGATGATAATGGCGATACAATGGCACTCACATGGTATAGTAATACCAGTGGTAGCTGGCAAGTTTTTGGAAGTAACACCTCTGCAGAAAATGGAACCTATCATCAAATAAACAGCAACTTCAGCAAACATACCACTATGTATTGGTGGTACGTAACCGTAAACGACGGCGTGGATACAAATACTAGTGCAATATACCACTTTACTACAGGCAGCGGACCACCAAATGTAACCACAAATGATACAACAGGCATAGAAGAAACTAATGCAACCCTATGGGGATACCTATTAGATGACGGTGGAGAGACATGTACCGTACGTTTTGAATATGGAACCAATACTAGCTATGGAACAAATACGACAAATCAAACCAAAAATATTGGAGAAAAATTTTCTGCAAATATATCGGGTCTTACACCAGGAAAACTATACCATTACCGTGCATATGCAAATAACTCAGTTGCAAATGACACCGGAGGGGATATGACCTTTCTAACAAAACCAAATTCTACAATATGGTTAAATGCACAATCAAACAACTCGAGTACTATTTATTTAACTTGGACAAAAGGAACAGGAGCCAACCTCACCTACATCGAATGTAACGCAACAGGTCAAACAGTATGGGCTAGAGGAAGTGGAATAATGGTGTACAATGGAAGTGGAACACAATACGAAAATACAAGTTTACATGAGGGGATCACCTACTATTACCAGGCATGGAGTTACACCAACTGGACATACAATGGTATAACATTACACCAATATTCAGATCAAAACGCAAGCGCATCTAATACGACAAACAGCATCCCCACCATTACGCTTATTAACCCAGCACCAAACGGAACAATAAATGTCACATTACAACCAACTTGTCAAATCTGGGCAAACGACACAAACGGCGGAACACTTGATGTGTACTGGTATGAAAACACAACAGGCGTCTATGTTTTACGACAAATTAACAATAATGTAATTGCGAATTCAACAGTAAGCTGGACGTTCACACAAGCAACGGAACGTAAAAAAACATATTACTGGAGAGTTGCAGTGAATGATTCAAAAGATAACACTTCAAAAATGTTCTATTTCACAACGGTACTAAATGGCCCACCGATATTGAGCAACGAAAATCCAACAAATGGGTCAACCGGCGTAAACCTAAACCCTGTACTTAGTATTCAAGTTAATGATAGTGAAGGACAGCAGATGAACATAACATGGTATTGGGGAGAAGACCCAAGCTGTCCTACTAATTTTATTGGCATAAATATCTCAATTACAAATGGAACATACTTCATGTCAAATGATAATAATTTCTCCCAAAATCTTAAATTGTATTATTGGAAAGTAGTCGTAAACGATGGAAATGGTGGATGGACAAATGCGACTTACCAATTCACTACAGTAAGTCAAAATAAGTTTCTTATCAGTAAAAACAGAGATGCGTACTCACTTGAAATGAATCAGACGGGCACAAAATTGTATGGTTATATTAACACAAATGTTGTTGTCGAGGCGTCAATCGATACAAACTGGCATTATGTTGTAATGACATTTGATGGAGATACTCTCAGACTGTATAAAGATGGTGCCCTTGTAAACACAACCAGTTGGAATGGCGATATCAGTTTTAATCAAGAGGATGTTTTATTAGGACAAAACTTAACAGGAACGTTTGATGAAGCACGTATCTCAAACACAGCAAGAAACACGGCATGGATAAACACAACCTATCAAAATACAAACAGTCCTACAACCTTCGCAATATTTGGAGATCAAATAGGGATACTAACAACATGGACATACCGCAAACAGATAACAATAAACCACTCAATGATTGACGATAGTTTAACCAACTTTCCGATACTAATAAGCACAACAGATACAGAT
>Ga0172362_10003967_pt1 | contig 12814 bp, 8 predicted proteins | sample LakKivs1_kivu2a2_FD_114534 | JGI IMG/M metagenome (GOLD analysis project Ga0172362, IMG submission 114534) | Sediment microbial communities from Lake Kivu, Rwanda - Sediment s1_kivu2a2 | ecosystem: Environmental > Aquatic > Freshwater > Lake > Sediment | place: Rwanda: Western Province, Lake...
GCAGGTGTAACTGGGATTGAATTAGCAACAAATATAAGTAAAATGAAAATATTTGATGGATTTAAAACAAATTTTAAAAGAATCAAAGTGATTGATGGATTGGATATGATATTACCTGGTTATAATTCGAATACGAAAGAACATATTTATAAAGAAATAACATCTGGTTATCCTAATTTGGAAATTAAATTAAATTGTCTTATTAATTTAATTAATTTAGAACCAAATAAATCATTCGAATTAAAATATTTTGACAAAAATATTGGTCAAACCAAATCTTATTGGCTAAATTGGAATCCTAAATTTGAATCAGATATTGTGGTGTGGACTGGCGGGGTTAGATTTAGTGGATATGGTAAATCAAAACTATTCAAAACTCTATACCAAATTAGTCCAATTAAACCAAGAGGTATTGAAGTGAATGAAAATTTTTCATTGGAAGGACAAAATAATTCTATATTTTGTTTGGGTGATATGGTAGCAAATCAGGGTCCACCTTCAGCACAAAATGCTAAAAATCAAGGTATCTGGTTAGCCCAATATTTTAATTCAGGTTTTGATATTAATTATACCAAATCAAATCCCTATAAAATAACATCAAAAGGAAAATTGGTTCATTTGGGTGATAAGATTTGGTTGGAATCTGAATTCTATTCAGGATATATTGTTAAATTTATTGATAGAATTATTGAATGGATTGAATAATTTTTTATAATATATTTTTGCATATTTAAAAATATATTATTATTATATTTATATATATAATAATAATGAATTCCAAATCAATATTAGTAACAGGTGGTGCAGGATTTATTGGTTCAAATATTGTTGAATATCTTTTATCCCAAGAAGTTAAATTTGTTAGGGTTTTAGATAATTTATCAACCGGAAAAAAATCCAATATTGAGTTTTTATTATTAAAATATCCAAATTTAGAATTTATGTATGGGGATATAGCAAATTTGGAAACTTGTAGAAATGCAGTAAAAGGTATTGATATAATATGTCATCAAGCTGCTTTAGGTTCAGTACCTCGTTCAGTTAATGACCCATTATCTTCTCATATTTCTAACGTGAATGGATTTTTAAACATTTTAATTGTGGCTAAAGAAGTTGGAATTAAACGTGTTGTTTATGCCTCATCATCATCTGTATATGGTGACAATCCTACTCTACCAAAGGTAGAAGAAAATACTGGTAATGTGCTATCACCTTATGCTGCTACCAAAGCAATTGATGAAATTTATGCGGGTGTATTTACTAGATGCTATGGAATGGAATGTATTGGATTAAGATATTTTAATATATTTGGTCCTAGACAAGATCCAAATGGGGCTTATGCTGCAGTTATACCCAAATTTATTCAATTAATGAAAAATAATATCCAACCCCAAATTAACGGAGATGGAACATATTCAAGAGATTTTACATTTGTATCTAATGCGGTTCAAGCTAACCTGTTAGCTATGTTAACAGAAAATTCTAACACATTTGGTGAAGCTTTTAATATTGGATGTGGTGGTCAATTTTCTCTAAATGAGTTGATACAAGCAATAAATGTAGGTTTAGGAACAAATATTACGCCTGTTTATGGGGAATTAAGACCAGGTGATATTCCTCATTCTAATGCAAATATTTCCAAAGCAGAAACAATGTTAGGATATAATGTTTTAGTCAAATTTGAAGATGGAATAAAAAAATTAATTAATAGTTGGTAAAAACAGATTTTTTAATGAATTAAATTATTTTTTGGATCAAAAAAATCAATCATTAATGGTTTATTTCTTGATATATCATTTTCATTTAATATAATTTTATTTTTAATAAATTTAGACTTATCCAAAAATTCATTTTCCCCTAATGAAAATTTTTTATGATATGGGGATACACTGTCAATTTTTACATTATTTGCATAAAATGTACCTTCTTCATCAAATTGAATATTATAAACTTCTTTTGTTTCATTTAAATTTACAACTCCTTTTATATTTTTTGCTAATACACGTGATTCATTATTATTAACCCATATTGGATGAGTCGCAGATATAATTAAATCAAAATCATTATCTAGCAAACCTCCTGGAATTTTTACCATATTTGAATTTATTGTCTTAATAACTTTTGATATAGTTCCTGTCTTAATTGTTTGTTTATCTTGTAAAATAATATCACCTTTAGATAAATTTCTTATTAATTTAATTGACATATCTTCCATAATAACTTCACTATCTCCTATCACACAAACACTACCCAAGTCAAAATTTTGTGTATTAACTTGTCTAACATCAGTAATTGTGGCAGAATTTACTATACTGTAGACCAAATAATATTATCTGATGAAATATCTATAGTCCAAGATATTGGGTCTCTTATAGGCATATCATCTCCAGTTGTATAATTATATTGTGTAGCAGATATTGTTTGACCAAAATCAATTATAAATGTTGCTTGTCCAGGTAAATTATATGCATACCATTTTGTAGTTATATTGTTATCTATGCCTTTTGAAGGGTCATAACCAGGAGGAGATATTGGTGTAGCAGTTGCTGTTGCTAAACTATAATCAACACGAGATGAACCATTCAAAACATTTAAATCAGTAAATTGTATATCAGTATTAACAACACCACCTTTAATTTGAGTGATTATCATTCTAAAATATCTAAAAGATACCATAATTATATGTATATATATAAATAATATTTAAAATTTCTTTTTTATATAATAATTAAATATATAACTTATGAATAAATTAAATTTAAAAGAATTGTCTTAAACAAAATATATTTTTTTAAATTATTATTATATATTAATAATAAATATAGATGAATAAATCTTTAAAAACTAATTATTTAAATAAACTAATAACCGATAATAAAATTTATGTTTATTCTAATGATAATTCAAAATTAAAAGAATTAAAAAAAAATAATTTAAATTTTATACAAATAAAAAGTTCAGATGATAATGACTTTAAAAGCATTAAAATTTTAATAATGTTTGATTATTCGTCCAAAATATACAAGTTAGCAGAGAAAAATAATTGTATAATTTTTATAAATAAAAAATATGATATTACTAGTTATAATTATATTTTATTTAATTCAATAGAATGGTTATTAAAATCTTTAAATCTATTGTTAAATACAGAAATAAAAACATTTAGTATTTTGGTTCCTATATATAATTCATCAAAACATTTAGACAGATGTATTAAATCTATTTATAGTCAAACATATTCCAATTATAAAATATTTTTATGCAATGATTTATTAAATGACGAAGAATATGAAAAAATTAAAAAATATGAAAAATTACCAAATTTATATATATTAAGAAATCAAGTAAATTCTGGTAAATTTATAACTTTAAATAATTGTTTAAAAGACATAAATTCCGATTATTTCCTTATTTTGGATACAGAACACATTTTAAATAAAAATAGATTATTATTAGATTTAATATATTTTAATGAATATAAAAATTCAATTGGAGTTCAAAGTAAATATATAAATAAAAAAAATTTAAATGAAACAATTGAAAAACCTCAATTTAGTGATAGTTCTATTTCTTATAAAACAAAAATAATAAGTAAAATAGGATATTTTTGTTCTAATAGATTTGGAAGTGATACAGAATATGTCCTTAGAACAAAAAAATTTTTTGGAAATAAATCTATTTTACAATATGACATGGTTACATATAAAGTATATACAACAGATGATAATACAAACTTTATTACATATAGTGAAAATACAAAAAAAAATTTTTTAAATAAAGTTACAAAAATTTTAAGTTTAAATATTAAAATGGATGACTTTTGTGATATAGATTTAAATTACTTTGATAAATTAAATGAAAAAAAATATATCAATACATTTGATTCTAAATTGTATATAAAATTTTATAAAGACTTGAAAAATATTAATTTAGAAAAAATAAATGAACATTGGGAAACTATAGGAAAAAATGAAGGAAGATTAAATAATATGTATACATTTGAAAAATCTTTTCCAAATTTTGACTATAGATCATATATTCGTAATAATATTAGTGGTATTCAATTTAGTAATAAATATGAAGTTTATGGATGGGTTTACCTTAAAAATAAAATAAATTATACAAATTGGTTATATGATAACAAACAAATATTAAAAATATCAAATACTGTAAATTTAAATTCAATAAATTTTATAAACTCAAAAAATATAAATAAATCAGTTAATCTTGAAATATACATAACTAATAATAAGATTAAATTTATTTATGTTTCTAAGAAATTAGAACATTTTGAAAAAATAATTATCGATAAATTTAGGTTAATTAAATATAATGAGTTATCTGATAAATTTGAAAATGTTTTATTTTTTGGTTTATATGAAATATCGGATTATAATATCATTACAAAACATTATGGAAATAAATTTTTAATGTGGGGTGGTATGGATTTAAATTTAAAAAATGAATATAATAATAAACTTATAGAAAGTATAAAAGAATATTATAATATTATAAATTTATCAACATCACCATATATATCAAAGTCACTAGACAATTATAATATAAAATATGATGTTGTAAATTTAAATATAGTAGATAAAAAAATATTTAAACCAATTGAATTGAGTAAATTAGGTTACGACATATTTATATATAATGGAATTTCAAAAGAAAATGAAGAAATTTATGGTAAAAATGTGTATACACAAATAATGAATTTACTTCCAGAATTTAATTATATTTTATCAAATGAAATTGATGTAGAATATGAACAATTACCAAATATATATTCTAAATGTTTTATTGGATTAAAATTAACAGATAATGATGATAATAATAATATTATTGTTCAAGAATTTAATTCAATGAAAATACCAATAATTTTTAATGGAAGTGGAGGTATTGTATGGAAAGATTTAGATAACATTATTAATATAATTAAAAAATATCAATCAAAATCTGTTAAGATAACTGATACAAAAAATATCAATAAATTAGATACATCAGAAATAAATAATATTGAAAAAAATATTAATGATAAAATTAAAAATTTAAATAATAATGAATCAAGAAATGAGGAAAAAAATATTATAAAAAAAATTAATACTTATGATGAAGTGAAATCTTTAGATTTTAGTCAAGAAATTAATTTAGAAGATTTAGAAAATATAAATAAAAATATTGATAATTTTATTAATTTATTTGATGAATATGAAAAAATATTATTTATTTGTGGTGATTATCCTGGATATGGTGGTGCATCAACAAATTGTGATAAATTACAAGAATTTTTTATTTCAAGATCATTTAAAACATATGCCATTTATTTTAATTATCAATATCAAGATGAAAAAGATAAAAAAATATTATCTAATAATAAATATAAAATAATTTGTCAAAGTAATTTAATAACGGAGTTGGAAATTCAAAAAAAAAATTTTTGTCCAGAAATAATAATTCTAAAAAGTAATGTTAGCATAAATTTAAAAAAAATATTTGATTGTCCTATAATTAATTTAATACCGGGATTATTTACAAATGAATTAGACAAAAATTATACGGAATTAACTGATGAAGAATATAATAATTTTAAATATATTAATAATTTTACTTTAAAACAGATTAAAAATAGTGATATAAATTTTACCAATAGTTCACATACAAAAAAAATATTATTAGAAAAATATTCCGTTAATACTTTTTTATTTTATTCATCATTTGTACCATTTTACAAAAAAGAAGTTATTATAGATAAAAAATTCATTAATAGAAAATATGATTTTGGTGTAATAATTTCAAATTTTGACAGAGTTATTAAAAACGTTCCAATGATAATAAATTTTTTAAAATCAAAATTAAATGTTGTTTTAATCGGAAAAAATAACGATAAATATAAGTTAGATAATTTTGACAGTATTAATTCAGATGTTATAACAGATGTTACTAAATATTACAGACAAATTAAATATATAGTAAATTTTAGTTATTTTGAATCTTGTTCAAATGTTATGGTTGAATCTATATTTAATGGATGTGTTTATATTAATAAAAAAAAAATTCAAAATGATTTAATAATGAGTTTATCTGATTATAATAATATATATGAATTAATTCAATTTAATGATAAAGCCAAATCTCCATATATTTTGTTAGATAAAGATTTATCAAATAATAAAAAAAATATTATATTTATTGGAATATATAAAGGTCAAAGACATCTTAAAACATTATTACACGTAGCAAATTTAATTAATAATGAATTCACAAATGTTATAATACTTCTGTTTATTGGAACTGATTATTATAGAGAAAATCAAATAAATTTAAATAATATTATAGATGGACAAAAATATTTTTATACTACTTATCTGGATAGTCAAAATAATTTTGATAAAGAAAATGTCAAAAAAATAATTGGTAATATAAATAATAAAATTTATTTATTTGATAATAAATTACCAAATATTTTAAGTGACTTGATTGAATATGAAAAAATGCAATTATGTTTTTTAGATAATACTGTTATTGGTTCAGATGAAAAAACAATGTATGCGGAATTAGAAAATTATATTGTTAAAGAAATAATAAATAAAAATTTTAAAATGTGTTTAAATTACAGGTTAGAACAATTTATTAATTTAGATTATATTGAAAAAAATTCTTATTTAAAAAATAATGTGGAAAATAAATTATATGATAGTGTATTAACTTTTACAATATAATTTATTTTTTATATTATTTTTTTATTCAACTATTAAATGAGCTATATGTATTTTTTACTTAATTTAACAATATATTTATAATAATATTAAGAATAATTTTTACTTTACTATTCTTACTCAAAAAAAGTTATTTAATTTTTAATTATTATAATAAGTTTAATTTAATGAAAATTAATTATTTAATTAATCTTTTTTTATTTAGATAATTTATAATAATATTTGTGGCATTTTCATAACTAAATTTTTTAGCTATTTCTATAGATTTTGAAACATTTATATTATTTAAAATATCATCTCAATCAATATTTTCAATTTTATAATGATAAATTAAAGATGAATTCAATACAATTTACAACATAGTTATTTTTTTGAGATATTTTAAAAAAAAAATGCATTAATTGATGATAAAGTTGATATTTTATTCAAATCATTATTATAACAAAATTTGATTGAATAGTTATTATTAAGAAGTTCATATTATTAGATGTATAAAATAATTCATAATATAATTATCAAATTAATTATTTGATATTTTAGTTTGTTAAAATATTTTCAATTATATTTTCTAATAACTCCATATTAATATGGTAATTTCTTATTATATGGAAATCACTAAATGTATTTATTGTTTCAACTATATTTTTTTGATTTGTTTTAATTTTATTTAGTTTATTAGTACTCTTTCCATCTAATCTTTTGTAACCAATTTGTTCATCTTTTAAAATAATAATACTTGATGAATCAATATTTTGATATTCACTTACGTAATTAAATAGCAATTTTTGGTCAGTATACCAGCCTTTGCTGTTTTTTTTATCAGTGTATTCATCTGTATAATTTTTAATCAATATATCTATAATATCATTAATATTATTAATATTGAAAATTTTTTTCCAAGTATAAGAGTTTGCTACATTATAACAAATTGCCATCATTTTATTTTGAATATATCTATCAGTATATGAAATAAATTTATCATTAGAATATTTTTCTATTGAATTAAAAAAATATTTTGAAGATATAGGTATAATATCAATATCTGTAATTAATACATTCAGATTTTCAAACAAACATGGGTATAGTATTCTTATTACTTGAGCTATATAACAAGAATTTATATTATCGATTGGTTTAAACAGAATAATAAATTTTTCATATGTTTTTAAATTTTCTGGTATTTCATCTGATATTAAAACCATATACAAATCCAAGTCAAATTTTTCTTTCCACACTTTGTAAACATATGGATATAAATTAAGATAATATTTTTTTAAATTACAAGCAGTTAAAACAATATCAATTTTCATTGTTATTATATTTATATTAATATATTTATATATATTAATATAAATTTAATAAATTATATAAAAATAACTTTTATTTATCACAATCAGTTTTATAAAAAAATTTATAATGTTTTGTTTTTTATAAAGATTATTGTTATATTATTTTAGGATAACAAAATTATTTTTAGTTTTTCAATATATTTTTCAAGATTATATTCATTGTCAACTATACTTTTTAAATTATTAATTTTATCCAAATTATCAAAACAATTATAATTTTCTAAACAATTTGTTAACTTTATTGATATTTCATCATCTGACATGGTTGTTGATAATTCTAATATTTTATTTTTTAATAAATTGATTCCATCAGCAGGTATATCTCCTGCTATTAAACAATTTGAAGAAGAAATTTCAAAATATTTACCCACCAAATAATCATATCTACTCTTGGTAGCTATACAAATTTTACTTCTATTTAATAATTTTGATAATCCAACTTCACAATGATCTGGATTAAAGACTGTAGAATCATATTGAATAAAATATACATTTGAAAATTTATCTTTATTATTTAATATCAAATCAAATAATCTTTTTCTAAAAGGATAATGTTTAGGATGAACAGAACCAAATAATAAAATATCAATATCTTTATTTGTTATTTCATCATATGTTTTAAATATATTTGTATCAATATGATGTGGTAAATGAAAATATTTACAGTCTGGACAAAGTCTTCTAATTAATTTAGCTTCTCCATTATTAAAAAATGTAAATATTATATTAAATTTATATTGATTTAATAATTGAGATAATATTTCAATAGATCCATATGTTTTTTGATGCATATCTTGTATAATAAAAAATCTTTTTTCAATCTTACCGATAATATCATTAAATTTTCTTTTTAAATTTTCTTTTTCATTACCTTTATATTTTTTATACAAATATATAGATCTACATCCAAATAAAACAGAATCAAAAATTTCAAAATCAATTTGTTCATCAGAACCAATATTATAATATTGTATAATAATATTGTCGCTAGATATTTTTTTTATTTCATTACACTTAATTTGATAACAAGTTGACATTGGATTATCATTTGATATTTCATTTTCAACAAACAAAATTTTTTTTATATTTTCCATCAGTTAAATATTATGATTAAATATAATAATATTATTTTATATAATAATAATATTATTATTATATAAAATGACTATAAAAATAGCATATTATGAAGAAAATAATTATCATACTGAGATAATGGGAACTTTTTTAGAACCATTTTTATCAGAAACAATTGTAATTTTTAATGATGGAGATAAATCCGGATATATCAATTGGTTTAAAAAAAATATTAATTTTGAAATTAAAAATACAGATGATTTTATAAATAATTATAAAAATTTTGATATTATTATTATTGGAACTTCATCCTCATTCAAATTTTATGATAAAATTTTTATAACCGAACAAATAGAACAAATAGAACAACACGCAAATCCAAATCAAAAGATATTTTTAATAAATCATTTGAAAGAAGATGTATTAAAAAATAAAAATATTAATGGGATAGTATTAAGTCCAATAAATAAATTATTTAATCAATTATATATATTACCAATTAATAATTTTTACAAGCAAGTTGAAAAAAAATGGAATTTAGAAAAACCAATAACGATATGTTTAATAGGTAGATTTAAAGATTCAAACCGAGATGTATATGATTTAATTAAATTGATAAACGATTATAATCATTTAAATTTTCAAATAATAATATATACAAGACATCAAAAATTTATTCCAGATATACTTTTAAAAATTCAAAAAAATTTTAAAAACAAAATTATTATTCATTATAAATCTTCTACAGATGAAATAATTAATTCATTACAAAATATTATGTACTTTTGTCCATTATCATCTAAAGATTCTTGTTATACAAAAGATAGATTAACTGGAATGATACCTCTAAGTTATAATTTTAACACCCCTTTATTACTTGATGAACAAACTAATTCACATTATAATTTAAAAGCCCCAATTATATATAAAAATTCTATTTGTGAAATTATAGAGAAAATATGTAAATTGAGAGAAGATGAATATAATCAATTAATAACAAATTCTATTAAAGAAAAAGAACAAATATATAAATTTAATTTAGACATAATTAAAAATATTTTTTAAATTTAACAAATTTTAATTAAATATATTTCATAATTATATATATAATTATATAAGTAAATATGAATATTGTAATATTTTCTACTCAATATAATAGATATGGTGGAGCAGCAACTTGTGCATATGAGTTACATAAATATTTTATAAAAAATAATATTAATTCTATAAGTATATTTTTTGATAATTCAATTTTAGGCGATGAAAAAAAATATAATCACGATAAACTACCAAATGTTTTTGCTTGTAAATTATTAAATGATTATTTAAAACAAGACATAAATTTAAAAATATATGATGAAATAAAAAAAATAGTGATTGAAAAAACAAATGGAAATTTTATAATGTTAGGATTTAATTATTTAGCACCCCTTATAGGAAAATTATTATTTCCAAATAATCTAATGTATTATATGATTACTGGAACTTGTTATATAAATAATTTGAATATTACTAATGGCACTGATTTAATTGTTAATAAATTTTCTCAGGAATTTAACTTGATTGAAAAAAAAACCATTGAAGTTTCTGATTACATTATTCCAAATTCAAACATTATGAAAAATTTAATTACAAATATATATGGTATTATACCTGATGAAATATATGATTTACATGAAATATATGAAGATAATGATCAAGTTTATTTTAATAATAAAAATGATATTGGTAATTTTTTAATTAATTCCAATAGTTTATTACAATATGATTATATAAAAAAATACGACATTATTTTTATTTCATCTAATTTTGATAGAAAAGTTAAAAATATAGATTTGGTTAAACAAATATATATGTCAGAAAAAATGGAAAATTTAAATAAAATCGTAATTGGTAAAAATTCATCTAATTATTTTAATACAAATGAAATAAAAAATTTAACTGTATATGATTTTATGAATCAGGAAGAAATTATTTATTTAATTAGAAAATCGAAAATAATATTAATACCATCTTTTATAGAAAGTTATAGTATAACTTGTATTGAAGCAACAAATAACTTATGTATACCATTATTATCACCTAATGTTGGTTGTAATAATTTTATAAATCAGTATTATATTGTAAATGATTATTCAGTTGAAAAATGGATTGAAAAAATAAATCAAATTAATAAAAATTATATATATCACACAAAAATATTTTATAATATGTATTCTCATGGAAATAAAATATTGGAACTTTGTACTAAATGTCCTATTAATTTTGAAAAAAAAAAAGTGTTATTTATAACGGTTGATATTCCAGGAGTGGGTGGTTCAGCAACTAATACATTAAACTTAATAAATAATTTAAAAGATATTTGGGATATTTATAGTATTTTTATAGATAGTAATACAAACACTATAATAAATGGGTTAGAAAATTATATAATAATAAATAATGACAATAATATTATAAATAATTTAAATGAATATAAAAAAAATCTTACCTTTGAATTTAATTTTATTTTTTGTAAAAGTGGTGCTAAAATTGGTACAGATTCCAGAAGGATTATTCAAGAAAATCGTACTGATCCGGTATTAATTCATTTTAAATCAGAAAATAATTATTTAAAAGAAATTAATTCTATTATTTCACAAATAGAAGAAAACTATAAAACTGTAAAAACAATGATTCCAAAACCAATAATTGTTGGTGGAGGAATCCACGGAGAAGCAATTGGAGTACATATTCATTTTAATTTATGTTTTAAAATGAATTTTCTCATTTTAATGAATAAACTCATTGGGGGTCCTATTCAAGATATGTTAGGTGGAAAAAGACCTGAATTTATAAATCCTAGTGATACATTTACGTTAGATATATCACATAGAAGTCCAAATCATTATGGTATTATTTCTAATGATGAAATTAAAATTGGGGGGCATGAACAAATAAGAACTAAAAATTATGATAATGGTGAACAAGGATTTGAGTATAGAAACCCGCCTAATTTCTTTTTAAATAAATCTTTTACGTACAATACGTTAGCAACAATTATTAAAATTTTAGAGTTAGATTATAAAGGATTTGACTTTCCAATAGATAAAAGAACAATTATAACTAAAGAAGTTTGGCAAAATATTTTTGAAAACTTTATTCCTGCATGGGAATTTTGGTATCAAAAAAATCAATTAAATCTACAAGATAATCCTTATAAATACTTTTTAGAAATAAATAAAGAAATTTTAAACAAAGTATCTATTTGTTCTACTCATTTTAAAGCAAACGAACAAGCATTTAATTCTTATTTAAAAAATGTTTACCAATATATCCCAAATATAAATTCTACCATAAATATTAAAGTAGAATCTGGTAATCAAAACCGAGTAATAGTACCTGCAATAAAGAAAAAAGAAATAGAACATTTGTTAGAGCTTTATAGATTACAAAACATAAAAGTATTAAATAGTGCATTTGATTTCCCTAATAATTATTATTTACAATTTTCCTTTTTAAAAGATATGGAAATTAAAAATGTACTCAAATCTTTCTTATTAACTGCAACTAATAAATAATAAAAAAGGAATATAAAATATGTGTGGTATAATGGGTTATTATGCAATTAATAAACCAAAATTTTCAAAAACACAATTAAATAATTATATAACAGAATTATTTCCTACTTTA
>Ga0172362_10003968_pt1 | contig 12810 bp, 10 predicted proteins | sample LakKivs1_kivu2a2_FD_114534 | JGI IMG/M metagenome (GOLD analysis project Ga0172362, IMG submission 114534) | Sediment microbial communities from Lake Kivu, Rwanda - Sediment s1_kivu2a2 | ecosystem: Environmental > Aquatic > Freshwater > Lake > Sediment | place: Rwanda: Western Province, Lake...
CTATTACGATGCACGCAAGCTGGCAGTGCAATTCCCATTCGGGTATGGGCTAAGCTACACCACGTTCAGCTATCAAAACCCGCGTGTCTCGGCAGCAACCTTCCGTGATGTGGATGGGGTGACCGTTTCCGTGGATGTGACCAACACTGGCAAGCTGGCGGGTAAGGAAGTGGTACAAATTTACCTCCACGATCAAATATCATCCCTGGCGCGCCCCCCCAAGGAGCTCAAGGGCTTTGCCAAGGTGACGCTGCAACCCGGCGAGACCAAGACGGTGTCGGTGCACCTCGACCGGCGTGCTTTCGCCTTTTATCACCCAGCTTACCGGCAGTGGGTCACCGAGGATGGAGGCTTTGACATCCTCATCGGGGCTTCATCGGCAGATATCCGCTGCCGCCAGGAGGTAAACCTGATTTCCACCCAAGAGCTGCCCTGTATACTGAGTCGCCAATCGACCGTGCGTGACTGGATGGATGATCCGCGCGGCAAGCGGGTGGCAGCCGGGCTATTCGAGCAAGTCAATGCCCGGATGAAGGCCATTTTTGGCGAGGGCGAGGCTGCTGGTCAGGCTACGATGAGCTTCTTGATGGACATGCCATTAACCGACCTGCTGTATTTCTTCGAAGGCACGCTGGCCGAATCACCCGAAGAAATCGTGGACAGCTTGGTTGCTGCCGCGCGCAAGGCGAGCAGCTAAACCGGCTGCCCGGCCCTGCCTTGAACCCACAGGATAGGACCATCCCTCGGAGGACAGGATGCAATTCGGCTACTTTGACGACGACCAGCGTGAGTACGTCATTACCCGCCCCAACACGCCCCTGCCTTGGATCAACTACCTGGGCTGCGAGAATTACTTCGGCATCATCTCCAACACTGCCGGTGGCTATTCCTTTTATAAAGACGCCCGGTTGAGGCGCCTCACTCGCTATCGTTACAACGCTGCGCCCCTGGATGGCAACGGGCGCTATATTTACCTGCGCGACGAGGATGCATCGCCTCCTCGTTATTGGTCACCCACCTGGCAGCCCACCCGCACCCCGCTGGATACCTATGAGTGCCGGCACGGCATGGGCTATACCCGCATCCAATCCAGCCTGGCGGGCATCCACGCTGACCTGCGTTATTTCATCCCCCTGGGCGAAGACCTGGAGATCTGGCAGCTGGTTATCACCAACCACAGGGCTTCAGCGGTCAACCTGTCAGTTTTCGCCACGGTGGAATTTTGCCTGTGGGATGCGCTGGACGATGCCAACAACTACCAGCGGAATTATTCGGTTGGAGAGGTGGAAGTGGTAGATGGAGTGATCTACCACAAGACGGAATACCGCGAGCGGCGCAACCACTTCGCCTACTTCGCCAGCTCAGAGCCGCTGGCCGGCTTCGACACCAGCCGTGATGCCTTCCTTGGAGCTTATTGCGGTTGGGACGCCCCGCTGGGTGTGGAAAAGGGCAAGCTGAGCATGTCCATTGCCCATGGCTGGCAGCCCATCGGGGCGCAGCAGGTGCACATCAGCTTGCCAGCGGCCGAAGTGAAAACCATCGTTTTTCTGCTGGGCTACCAGGAAAACCCGTCTGGGCACAAGTTCGACCCACCCGAATCGCAGCTGATCGACAAGCGCTGCGTGCTGCCGCTGATCCACAGGTACACCAACCCCGATGAAGTGCAAGCTGCCTTTGAAAAGCTGCACGCTTATTGGCACGCGTTGTTGAAAAAGTTGCAGGTGAACACGCCGGATGTGCATACCAACCGCATGGTAAACACCTGGAACGTGTGCCAGCTGGTAGCCACCTTCAACTTCTCGCGCTCGGCTTCCTACTTCGAAACCGGCACAGGGCGCGGCATGGGTTTCCGCGACTCGAACCAGGACCTGCTGGGTTTCATGCACCTTGCCCCTGAGCGCGCCCGCCAGCGCATCCTTGACCTGGCTGCCACCCAGCTGCCCAACGGTGGGGCCTACCACCAGTACCAGCCTCTCACCAGGCGTGGCAATGACCAGGTTGGCTCGGGGTTCAACGATGACCCCCTGTGGCTGGTTTTGTCCACTGCCGCATACATCAAAGAAAGCGGTGATTGGGGTATCCTTGATGAAGCGGTGCCCTTCGATAACACCCCAGGCAGTGAGGCCAGCCTGTTCGCTCACTTGCAGCGCAGCATGCAATACACCCTCGAGCGGCTCGGCCCTCACGGGTTGCCTCTCATCGGGCGAGCTGACTGGAACGACTGCCTGAACCTGAACTGCTTTTCTGATTCACCAGGGCAGTCATTTCAGACCACTACCAACAAGGATGGCAAGGTGGCTGAGAGCGTGTTCATTGCCGGTCTGTTCATCCTGGCGGCCGCCGAGATGGCCGAGCTTGCCGGGCACCAGAAGGGCGGCAGCGCGGCCCAGCTGTACCATGATGCCGCGAATGAGATGGAGAAAGTTGTCTGGCAGGCGGGTTGGGATGGCTGCTGGTTCCGCCGAGCCTACGACGATCATGGTGATCCGGTTGGCTCACAGCAGTGCGCCGAGGGTCAAATTTACATCGAGCCGCAGGGGATGTGCGTGATGGCCGGCTTGGGGATCGCCGATGGGCGGGCGCGCCAGGCGCTGGACGCGGTAGCCGAGAGGCTTGCCACGCCTCACGGCATCATGCTGCACCAGCCCAGCTATACGCATTATTATCTCAACCTGGGTGAGATTTCCTCCTACCCGCCCGGTTATAAAGAAAACGGCAGCGTCTTCTGCCACACCAACCCCTGGGTGATGATCGCCGAGGCACGCCTGGGGAATGGTGCCGCCGCTCATGATTATTACTTGCGCATTAACCCATCGAAACGCGAGCAGTTCAGCGAAGTGCACCGCTGCGAGCCCTATGTGTACGCTCAGATGATTGCCGGGCGCGAAGCTCCTACTTATGGCGAGGCGAAGAATTCATGGCTCACCGGCACAGCCGCCTGGAATTACGTGGCAGTCACCCAGTGGATATTGGGCATACGCCCGGAATACGACGGCTTGCGCATCGATCCGTGCATTCCCCCCCAATGGGATGGGTTCAGCGCCCAGCGTAGCTTCAGGGGCAGCCAGCTGAACATCAGCGTGCACAACCCGCGGCATGTCAGTCGCGGGGTCATCAAAATGGAAGTGGATGGCGCAGTGGTGGAAGGCAACCTCCTGCGATTGGATGGGTCACCAGGGCCACACCGGGTGGAATTGTGGCTGGGGAGTAGTGAGGAGGGATGAATGGATGAAGCTGTGCTGGAGATCAGAGAATTTCATGGTCAGGGCTACCAGCCGTTGGTCGATTATGCTGCCTGGCGGGTAGCCTTGCTGCGCTGGGCGGAATCGAGCCTGCCGCAAAAGATCCGCCGCATGGAGCGCCATCTCAGGACCGATGAAGTATTCGTGCTGCTGGAAGGGAGGGCGGTGCTGGTGCTGGGGGGAAATGGCCCGAGGGTAGGTGGAATTGAGGCATGCGCCATGGAAAGCGGCCGGTTATACAACGTGAAGTGTAACGCCTGGCACAGCCTGCTGATGAGCCGGGAAGCATTGATCCTGATTGTGGAGAACCGCGATACGGGGGAGAGCAATAGCGAATTTTGCGAGCTGAGCGAGGAGCAGAGACAGCAGATTGTTTCCCTGGGGGAACCCAGCGTATAGCCCACTCGTGATTGAGATGACGAAATCCTTGTGCCCCTCGGGTTTAGAGAGGTTGATGGCAACAGCCTGTGATATGACGCTGGAGGAATGGTTGAGGCGCAGATTCGAGACCCTCTCCCATGTAAAAAAAACAAGAATTCCAGAACCTGGCCTATCGCATTGTAGGGGAGGGTCTGTGCGTCAAACCAATCAGAATGTTGGGGAGGGCTTGAGGTATTACCTGACGGCATGTAAGGAACACGAGACCCTCCCCTACGTAAGACCTTGCATCCATATAGGGTAGGGGGTAAACCATCCAATCGAAATGCGGCTGGACAGGTGAGCCGTGACTTCACTCACCAACCACCCAAATCCATCCCCAGAATTGGAGACTCCTCACGTGACCTTCACACTTACAGCTCCACCCTCCTTTAACCTGCCGGCGGTGGTACGCTCGCACGGCTGGATCCAGATGACCCCCTTCTCTGAAACAGCCGACCATGGACTGGGTTACACCATCCGCCTGGCAGGCGGCAGCATCTTGCGCTTCGAGGTAGGCGCAGATGGCGACGGCCTGCGCGTGGATACCTCCTGCCCGCTGACACCTGCGGAGCAGGCAGAGCTGGGGCAATCCATCCGCTGGATGCTGGGATTGGAGTTGGATTTCAGCGAATTCTATCCCCTGGCGAGCCAGGAACCCAGGCTGCTGAAGATGGTGGAGCGCAAAGCGGGACGCGTGCTGCGCTCACCGACCCTGTTCGAAGACGTGATGCGCACCATGCTCACCACCAACACGCTGTGGAAGCATACCTTGCGCATGTGTCGCGAGCTCACCACCCGCTATGGCGAAGCTTTGCCTTCCGAACCAGGCCAGCATGCTTTCCCAACCCCTGAAAAGCTGTCGCAGGTGGGTGAGCCCGCCTTGCGCCAGCAGTGCCGCATGGGCTACCGCGCCCCTTATGTTCACCAGCTTTCGCTGCGCATCGCCTCTGGAGAGCTGGACCTGGAAGCGCTCAAAGCCAGCAGCCTGCCCACCCCTGAGCTGCGCAAAGAGCTGATGGGCATCAAGGGCGTTGGCGGCTATGCCGCCGCCAACCTGCTGATGCTGCTGGGGCGCTACGATTACGTGCCGGTGGACAGCTGGGCGCTCAAGGTGGTGTCTAATGAGTTTTTCGGCGGCGAGAAGGTGAGCCCCAGGCAGGTGCAGTCTGTATTTGAGAAGTGGGGAAAGTGGCAGGGTCTGGTGTACTGGTTCTGGGACTGGGAACCAGTCCCATAGATCCATTTTGAAACCCGCCTGGTTTTTAATGCCAGGCAGGTTTGCTTAACGACTATCAGATGTGAATATTAAGACCTCACAGGTTTTGGAAACCTGTGAGGTCTTATCGTCGTCAACCTGCCTGGATTAATAACAGGCAAGTCTTATTGTTGCAACATCACGGTCTGGGTCGGATAAGCAAAATCGATCCCGTGTTTTTGGAACTGGTCGATGATCTCCAGATTGATTTTTTCCTGGACATCAGTGTACAGGTTGAAATCGGGCGTGTTGACCGTATACACGATCTCGTACACCAGCGCCGAATCGCTCAGGCTCTTGAAGTTGACCCGGTTGAAGGTAACCTTAGACTGTGCCTCGATGATCTCCTTGATGATCTTGGGGATTTTTTGCAGCTTCTTATACGGCGTCTGGTAGGTGACGTTGATGGTGAACACCACCAGGCGCTGGTCCATCCTTTTATAGTTGTGGATGCGGCTTTCCAGCAAATCAGAGTTGGAAAACACCAGCTCCTCGCCCGAAAAGCTGCGCACGCGCGTGCTTTTGAGGCCGATATGCTCCACCGAGCCCGATAGGTTGTCCACCGTGATGGCGTCGCCTTCCACGAAGGGCTGGTCGATCGAGATGGTGAGCGAGGCGAACAGGTCGCCAAGTATTTTTTGCAGCGCCAGGCCCACGGCAATGCCGCCGATGCCCAGGCTGGCCAGCAGGGCGGTAACGTGCACCCCGGGGATATTTTCCAGGATCAGGATGGCCACCACCGTCCACACCACAATCTTCATCAGCAAGATAACCACTCCAACCGGCTTTTTCCGTTGCTCCTCGTCCGCCTTTCCAGGCTGCCTGTGTATCAGCCAGAATTCCAGGCCATTGCTCAGCCACACGCCTACCTGGATGAGAACGACGATGATGGTGATGGTGTCGATAATGGTGCGCGCAAGGGGGCTAATGGTGAGGTAGTTAACCGCGGCAAAAACAGCCAGCCAGACGAAGAATAATCCGGTGGTATGTTCCAGCAGCGTTTTGACCAGCGCAGCCGCATTCGATGGTGGTTTTTTTTGCTCCCTTTCCAGCCTCCTGTGCAGCAGCCAGAACAGGAAGCGAAGTATTCCGTACAGTAACAGCCCCACCGCCAGGGATGTCAGCCAGGCGGCAAAGCTGTTTCCCAAGAAACCAGTATTCCAGATGGTCATAGGATTAACCTCCCTTGGTTTGACGGCTGCTCAGAGATCTGGCAGGTTCGAAAAAATAGACCTAACAGGTCCTGGAGACCTGTTAGATCTGGGCAGCTAATTAGAGCTTATACAGCTCGCCGTACTTGGCTTTTAGATAGGCGATGTACGGCTCGATGGTCAGTGGGCCGCCGCTGACGCGCTCGATCAGCTCGTTGGCGGTGAACTTGCTGCCGTGCTGGTAGATATTTTCGATCAGCCAGTTGTGCAGGATGTCGAATTTTCCCTCCTTCATCTGGTCGGGGATTTCGGGATGCGCCTTGAGTGCCTGGGCGAAGAACAGCGAGCCCATGATATTGCCCAGCGTATAGCCCTGGAAAGAGCCTCCCACCGGCCCGCCGAACCAGTGCGCATCCTGCAACACTCCGTCGCGGTCGTCGGGTGCACGCACGCCGATATCCGAGATGTAGCGGCCGTGCCAGTATTCGGGCAGGTCACGCACCAGCAGGTTGCCCTCCAGCAGGGCCAGCTCGATATCAAAGCGGATCATTACGTGTAGGTTGTAGGTCACCTCGTCGGCATCCGTGCGGATGAGCGAGGGCTGCACCTTGTTCACTGCCCGGTAAAAGGTATCCAGCGATACCTTGCCCAGCTGGTCGGGGAAGTGCTTCTGCAGGCTGGGATAGAAGAATTCCCAGAAGCCTCGACTGCGCCCCACCAGGTTCTCCCAGGTGCGTGACTGGCTCTCGTGCACGCCTGCCGATGTGCCCATCGCCAGGGGTGTGCCCTCCAGCTCCATGCGGACGCCCTGCTCGTACATGGCGTGCCCGGCTTCGTGGATGGTGCTGAACAGGCTATCAGTAAGGTCATTTTCCTTCACCCGGGTGGTGATGCGCACATCCCCGATGGAGAACTTGGTGGTGAACGGGTGGTGCGTCAGGTCTTGGCGGCCGCGGTCGAAATCGTAACCCAACACTCTGATCACTTCCTCGCCGAAGGCCAGTTGGCTTGCCTGGGGATAGTGCTGCTTAAGGCATGAATCATCGGCCGGGGGCTGCGAGGTGATGGCCTGCACGATGGGGATCATCTCACGCCTCAGCTGGGCAAACAGGCTGCGTAGGGTGGTGGCTTTCATGCCATAGTCTGCAAAATCGATCAGCGGGTCGGCGATGTGCTCATAGCCGGGAAAGAAATCGGCCAGCCGGCGGGAAAGGTCCACGCTTTTCTCCAGCAGCGGGATGAGAGATTTGAAATCGTTCGCCGGCCGGGCGGGCACCCAGGCATTGTATATTTTCGAAGAATGCTCGTACAGCTCGCCCATGAACTGAGGCGGCACTTTGATGGCACGCTCGTATTCGCGGCGTGCCACCCGGATCAATGAGGCATCATCCGAATCATAGGGCAGGCTTTCCTCATAAGGCCGCAGCTCATCTAGCAGCCGGCCGATCTCGGGGTCGATGGATTTTTCGTGCGCCAGCCGGGCAAGCAGGGCCTCCTGCCGTCCGCGCGCCGCAGCGCCTCCCTTGGGCATATAAGTAGCTTCATCCCAGCCCAGCAATGCGCCGATGTGCTTTAGATCCCAGGCTTCCATCAGGCGGGTCTTAAGGGTGTTCAGTTGTTTTTCCATATAGTCTCCTATGTGTTAAAAAATTCCCGGCTAATTATAATGCGTAAATTTACCCGCCAGGTGTCTCCAGACCCTATTGGCGGGAAACAGCTCGTACCACCGGTATCCGTGCCCGGATATTAGTCTTCCATTAACCTTATTTGCTCATATCACCGCCAATTACCGCTATAATAAAAACCTATCCTGTTGGCGTCGTGGCCCATGTGAATCGTCATCCTGCCATGCGCTTCGCACATCCAGGGTTGAAGTGAAAGGGGTGTAACGATAGCAGATTTGAATAGAGGAAATTTCCACGACATTTTTCTTAACCTGGGAAGTAAACTAGGAGCCAACCGCGTGGTGATGGCGCTTTCGATTGCGCGCCTTGGAGATGCCATCGGTAACTCCATCCTGATCATCGTCATCCCTCTTTATGTGGCCAAATTGCCTTCACCGTTGCTGCCCTTTCCCGAGCCGGTGCGGGTGGGGATTTTGATATCCCTTTACGGATTTGTGAATGCTTTGCTGCAGCCCCTCATGGGGGCGCTGAGCGACAGGGTAGGACGCAGGAAATTCTTCATATTTCTGGGTCTGGTATTGATGGGCGTGGCGACCCTCGGTTTCATCCCCGCCACCCAATTTTCCGACCTGCTTCGGTTGCGCGGCGTGCAGGGAGTGGGAGTAGCGATCACCGTGCCAGCTGCACTGGCATTGATGGCCGATGCCTCGCCGCCAAACTTGCGCGGTAGCGCCATGGGCATCTATACCACCATGCGCATGGTGGGTTTCGGGGCAGGCCCGCTGCTCGGCGGATTTCTTGTCGAAGCATCAGGGTTCGAGACCTCATTCCTGGCTGGCTTTATTTTTATCCTTCTCGGTATTATTGCCGTCCTATTATGGGTCAAAGATGTGCAGCCTAAGGGCCCCCCGGCAGGAGCGGTAAAATTCCGCATCATCGATCCCAAGCTGATCAACCTGGGCGTGGTGGGGGCCAGTATCGCCACCTTCATGATGGCCAGCGACTTTTCGATGATCTCCACGCTGGAAACCCAGTTCAACACCCGCCTGAACGAGACAGCCTTAAGTTTCGGGCTGGCATATAGCGCCCTGATCGTTAGCCGTCTCGTGTTCCAGATCCCCCTTGGGCGCTTATCCGACCGCTGGGGCCGTAAGCCATTCATTATCGGCGGGCTGATTTTGATTGCTCCAGCCACCCTGTTGTTGGGGCTGGTGGCTACCACGGCTCAATTCGTTGCCGTGCGGATTTTCCAGGGTGCCGCCTCAGCAGCCATCGCAGCGCCCGCCTTCGCCCTGGCAGCTGACTTTTCACACCCCGGCGGGGAGGGACGCCAGATGAGCGTGGTTACAATGGGGTTCGGCCTGGGGATTGCCCTGGGCCCATTGCTGGCGGGCGGTCTGGTGCTTTACTCATTTTTGCTGCCTTTTTTGATCGCAGCCATCTTATCCATCGTGGTAGCTTTATTCGTGTTCAAGTACGTGCCCGAACGGCTCAGCCATGAACATTCACCGGCGGGCAAACACGTGCAAAGCTGATTGATTCATGCCCACCAGGCATACCGTCTGGCAGGTGCAGTGAGAGATACTTCTTGATGGCTGCATGGTTGAAAAAATAACTGCCTCAAGTGGAACATAGAAAGGTTGGGTGAACAATGGCGTTCAAATTTTTACCTGGTGATACGGTCGAGGTTCCCGAGCTGCCTTATAAAAGGCATGTCGACCTGGATAGCCGCAAGACGGCCCTCATCGTTGTGGACATGCAAAATGATTTCGTGAAGCCCGGTGGCAAGCTGGTGGTGCCGGCGGCAGCCGAAACCGTGGCCGATATCCTCAGCCTGCTCAGCCGGGCGCGCGCCGCTGGGGTGAAAATCGTCTATACCCAGGATACGGCCTTCCCAGGCGACCGGGAATTCGAGATCTGGCCCGAGCACTGCTTGATTGGCACCCCTGGCTGGGAGATCATCGATGAGCTAAAACCTGAGATGGACGACCTGGTGTGCCGGAAGAACCGTTACGACGGTTTTTACGGCACCTGGTTGGACCATTTTCTTGGCCATACCTGGCATATCGACAACGTGCTGATCGTCGGCACCGTCTCGAACATCTGCGTGCTGCACACCGCCGCATCAGCCGGCCTGCGCTGGTACCACGTGGTGGTGCCGGCCAACGGCATCTCGGCCTACACCGAGTTCGAGCAGGCGCTCACCCTGCACCAGGTGGGTAGTCTGTATAATGGCAGCATCGTGCAGAGCATGAACGATATTACCTTCGGCGGATAGCCGTGTGCCTCATCGAAGCCTTCACGCCGAGCATTTTCTGAAAGGGTAAAGCTTTATGGATAAAAATTGGAAAGCTACTGCGGAGGGAATACTATTCACCGATCAGTACCAGCTGACCATGGCGCAGCTCTATTTCCGCATGGGCCTCCACGAGCACATCGCCCAGTTCGATCACTTTTTCCGCAGTTATCCTGATTATGGCGAGCACCAAACGGGTTACTGCATCAATGCCGGGCTGGAGTGGTTGTTCAGGTGGATTGAGCAGGCAATTTTTCGTCCGCAAGACATCGAAGCCCTGCGCGCCCAGCGCGATTCAGCGGGCAGGCAGGTTTTTGGGGATGATTTCCTGACGTGGCTGCCGCACACCGATGGCTTTGCCGGGCTGACCGTGAAGGCCATCCCTGAGGGGCGTGTGGTGCACGCCAACGAGCCGCTCACCGTGGTGCAGGGCCCGCTGGCTGCCGCCCAGCTGCTCGAGACCTCGCTGCTAAACCACCTGAATTACCAGACGCTGATTGCCACCAAGGCCGCCCGTATCAGGCTGGCAGGGCGCGGACAACCCGTGCTGGAGTTCGGCCTGCGCCGCGGCCCCGAGTTAGGTTCCAACGCGGGGGCGCGCGCCGCCCTCATCGGTGGTGCCGATTACACCTCCAACGTGGGCATCTCGGATGTTTTATCGCTCCCCCCCAAGGGTACCCACGCCCACAGCATGGTGCAGGTATTCATCGCCCTGGGGGGCAGCGAGTTGGATGCCTTCAGGGCTTATGCCGAGATCTATCCCGATGACTGCCTGCTGCTGGTAGACACGGTGGATACGCTGAACAGCGGCATCCCCAATGCCATCAAGGTGTTCGAAGAGCTGAAGCGCAAGGGGCATCAGCCGGTGGGCATCCGCCTTGACTCGGGCGACCTGGCATATTTGAGCGTGATGGCGGCTAAAATGTTGGATGAAGCCGGCTTTCACGATGCGCGCATCGTGCTCTCCAACCAGCTGGATGAGCTGGTGCTGTGGCAGATCCTGACCCAAATCGAGCACGAGGCGGTGCATTATGGGTTGGATGCCAATGCCCTGATCAAGCGCCTGGTCTATGGCGTGGGCACTCGCCTGATCTCGTCCGCCGGTTACAGCGCCCTGGATGGCGTGTACAAGCTGGTGGCAGTCAGGCGCGATTCAAACTGGGTTCCAGCCATCAAGCTGTCTGAGAACATGGCCAAGGTGCCCAACCCGGGGCATAAGCTGGTTTGGCGGGTGTATGACCGGCGTGGGAAAGCCACCGCCGATGTGCTGAGCCTGGATGATGAAGTGATCCGCCCGCGGGAAGAGCTCTTTCTGCACCACCCGGTGGAGCAGAATGTGTGCCGCACCTTGAAGGCGGGTGAGATCAGCGCCGCGGAGTTGCTGCTGCAAGATATCATGCTGGACGGCAAGCTGTTGTACGATTGGCCCTCGCTGGAGGATATGCGCCTCATCAGGGACCACGACTTGGGGCAGCTGGACGCCGGGGTGATGCGCATTATGAACCCGCACATCTACCATGTTTCACTCACCGATCGGCTGTGGGAGCTCAAGCAAAATTTACTCAGCAAATTAAGAGGTACCGATTCGGCGCACGAGCTTTAGGAACCATGCAATTAGAGACAAGGAGGAAATGATGAAAAAACAAATTTTGTTAAGCGCTGTTTTATTACTGCTCCTCCCTTGTGCTGTATACTGAAGACGGCGGTGCGACCTGGATCAACCAGGATCCAGGCATAGGAGACTTCTTTCGCGATGTGTTTTTCATCGACGCGCAGCGCGGCTGGATAGCTGACAGTTACAACAGCCAGGTCTTGCGTGCCACAGGTGGCGGAAATACTTGGGAACCATTTGGCATTGGGTTACCGATGTACGTCGAAAGCATCTATTTCTTAGATGCCAATACTGGCTGGCTGGCAGGAGGCGATAATGACCACGGAAGGATCCTGTATACGACCGATGGTGGAATTACCTGGCAGGAACAGTACAGTGGCGGCTTGATCCTCGTTGGCATTGACTTTGCTGATAGCCTGCAGGGCTGGGCTATTGGTTGGAATGGGGCTATCCTGCACACCGAGACGGGTGGAGGATGAGAAGCCCGGTGGTTTAAAACGCAGGTTCGAGGGGCACAGGGCTGGCCTTCACCGGTCGTGGGGCGAGAGGATGGTGAGCATGGATTTTATAGCAGGGTTTGTATTGGGTGGAGTACCTGGCTGTTGATCAGGTTTTTGGGCCTAATCCCAAACGTTTGCGGTTTGGGGTGTTTGACTCCCTTCGCCCACCCTGTTTATGTATTATCAAACCCCCTGATAAAAGTGCTGAGATCGAGTGCCCTGGCATCCCAGCCACAGCGAGCAGGTTGTGATATTAATCAGATCCGTATATTGTTGAATATACTGCAAGGGGAAATATTATGAACCAGTCAGGCACTGGAACCACAGACAGGAGGAAATGATGAGCAGCGAACAGGAAGCACCTGAGACGAAAGGTGTAAAGGTGGAGTACCTTGGGTCGGTTGACCTTGGCCCGGAGATCGAGGGCATGGCAGGGCGCCAGCTTCGCATGCGCCTGGTGACCTTCGAGCCTGGCAGCGTATTCGGCCCGCTACACGACCATATAGACCGGCCAGGTATCGTCTACATACTGCAAGGAACGATTACCGACCATCGAAATGGAGTGGTGACAGACTATGGGCCGGGATTGGGCTGGCCCGAGGATAGGAACACTCTGCACTGGCTTGAAAATAGGGGGACGATGCCGGCCGTGGAGATTTCGGTCGATATCGTCAGGGGTAGCTGAGGCTCGATAGCTAACCCGGCTGTC
>Ga0172362_10003969_pt1 | contig 12810 bp, 20 predicted proteins | sample LakKivs1_kivu2a2_FD_114534 | JGI IMG/M metagenome (GOLD analysis project Ga0172362, IMG submission 114534) | Sediment microbial communities from Lake Kivu, Rwanda - Sediment s1_kivu2a2 | ecosystem: Environmental > Aquatic > Freshwater > Lake > Sediment | place: Rwanda: Western Province, Lake...
CGGTATCTCTGCCAACTGGTTACTCCGCCTAATGGAATAGTCTTAGACCCATTTATGGGTTCAGGCTCAACGGGAATCGCCACTAAGATAGAAGGGTTTGGCTTCATCGGCATTGAGAAAGATGAGGGATATTTCAAGATTGCTGAGGCAAGAATAATAGATGGACAGAAGTAATTTTATTAGCATAAGACAATTGTTCAGACCTAAATCACTTATTATTGAGGGACTTGGATTTGGTAAACTCCCTTATGAGAAAAGTAAAAAGGATATAAGGTTTGCCAATATAGTTAGAACACCAGTTCCATCTATCCCTGAATTCTATGATACCAGTTCTATTTTGACTCCCTATATAGACAACAGGATGTTTGGTAATGATACTTGGGGAGATTGCGTGCTTGCTGAGAGAGCACATCAGACTTTAGTATTTGAGAGATTTGAACAAGGGAAGATATTAACTATATCTGATGATATAGTATTAAATGAATATTGGAAAGAAGGTGGAGCAAGTGTTCTAAATCCTCATCCCGATAGAGGATTATCAATGCGGGATTCCTTGAATGCTTGGAGGAAGAACGGATGGGTGATAGATGGTAAACGTTATACCATCTATGCTCATGCACTTGTTAACCAACTAGGTCACCTTGAGGTTAAGGCTTGTGTTTATTTGCTAGGTGGAGCAGATATTGGTATACAAATTCCATGGTCTGCTATAAAACAATTCAAAGCTGGTAAGCCTTGGGATGTAGTAAACAACGATGGAGGCATTGTTGCTGGTCATTGCATATATATAACTGGATATTGTCCAAGTTGTTTATTCTGCATGACTTGGGGAAAGCAACAAGCAATGACATGGAAATTCCTTGATAAATACTGTGATGAGTTTAGAGGAGTTGTAGATAATAGAAATCTATGGATGAAGGATTCACCAGTTGATGTAAAGAAGTTGAATGAATATCTAAAGATGGTGACTGCATAATGTTTAGAAATATTTTAACTAAGATATTATTTTGTAATGAACTAGATTTAAATAATGTTCTATTGCACATACCATTGGGTGGAGCTTCAACATTAATTCCATTTATATTTTATCATTGTGGTTTCACAGGATTTGGTGTTGGATTACTTTGCATCCTTCCTTTCATCTTCATTGCTTATGAAGTTATTGAAAAGAAAGTAATTCAAGACCGATGTTATCCTGATATTCAGGGATACTTTGAGGGATTTATTGGTGTAGCTGGAATTATAGCTATTGTTCTATTATTAGGTAGAATTATCTAACTTTCTTTTTTGCTTCTTAGATAATGTTCGTAAGATAGCATCTGCCATAATCAATGCTATCTCCATAGTTTTAGATTCCATCTCTTTCCTAATTGTCTTCAACATATCAGATATTATAAAGTAGGTTGCATTATTAATATCACCTTCAGGAACCTCATCTATATCCTTGTAAATGATTTTACCTAATGATAAAGCTTCCTGATATTCTCTATCACAACCAGTGCTCTGACCACCATAATAGAAAGCATCACAAGGTTCTATCCATTGCAATGATATTTGTAACCACATATCTTCATCTGGTGTATCTAACCAACCAGAATGAACATAATGATAGAGATTTGGTATAAATGGAATATGACCTTTGGCTATTAGTTGCCTACCTATCTCAATACTCTTCTTAACATTCTCTTCTATCTCATCTTGAGATAATCCATTTCTTCTGCCATATGGATGGCTAACAAATATTTTCATTAAATCCTCCTATAAGAAACCAAATACTTTTGCAATTATAAAGATAATTAAAATTTCAATTCCAAATATAGCAAGAGTTATTAGAAATAAATTCCTTAAAGTAGTTTTCATCTTGTCCTCTTTAATTCTTTGATATGTTCATAAGATAACTTAATTCTCTTCTCAGTCTCTTCTATATCTTCTTTATGACGTAATAGTTCACTCTTTAAGAAAGATATGAAGGCTCTAGTTTCTTCTAGATTTAAAGCTTCCATAAGTGCAAGATGTTCTTTAGTATAGACTAACATTAACTCCTCTTTCTTACTATACATTAGGGAAGAACCGTGCTAGATTTAGGAGCTTCCTCTCTCCTCCGCATCTTCTCTCCCAAGTCTTGTAGCCTCCGCAGTAGTATCATATGTATTTGATATCTACCATAATTATGGCTACACAACTTCTCTGTTTGCCCTCAACACTTGTCGTTGGGCTCTCAATTCATCATTGAGACAAAGAATGCCTTAACCCTGCGTAGCGGTTTATTCAGCCACTAATGCATAGTAAAGCTTACATACATATTATACCATAACTATATAAAATTATTGACACTTTTGTCAAGTTTTTGTAAATATTTTTCAAGTGGTGGCTGCCAAGAAGAAAAGTCCCCCCATGAAACTTCTTGATTCTAAAGAACGAATACAACCACCACTTTCTTTAACACTTATAACCCTAATATACTATTATATATAGTAGAGTATTAACTGTTAAGTTTTTCTTTAATTAACCTTGTAGTCTCATCACGAGACTGCTTAGAGATTCCAGCACCATAGAGAATAACACTCTTTGAATGATTCTTCCCCTTCCTTTTCTTCACTCAATTTCTCCCCAATTACTTCCTGTTTTACATTTCCATATCAATGGAATATCACATAAGCCATCAAGTCTATCTATATGAATAGTCTCATTAGTGCTAATTAAAATCTCATCATGAATTGTAGTGCTTATCTTTTCTTCTTGAAATCTTAACATTGCTAACTTTAATATATCAGCAGCACTGCCTTGAACTTTAGTATTAACTACTTTTAATAGAGGATTATAGTCAATCTCTTCACCCTGCAACATTCCTTCTAATGTTCTGACTCTGCCATATATAGTAGTAGTATAACCATCTGCTTCTGCTTGTCTTTCTGTCTCCTCTTTCCATTCAGCATATCTAGCATAGGTTTTAAAATAAGCTACTAATAGCTCCTCTGCTTCTTCAAGAGAAATAACATCACCACGTCTACGTGATGTCTCTACTAACTTAGTAGCACCTGCACCATAACTGCTAGCCAACACCAACTGTTTAGCTGTATATCTAGCAATGTGATATCGCTCAGCTATTGGAGTATATATATCACCAGTTAGAACATCATTTAACATCTGTGGGTCTTGACTCAACCATGCCATAATTCTTGGTTCAATCTGGTGAGCATCAATAGACCAAAAGAAATCTCCATTGTCTGGTAAATATAAATCCCTTAAACTCTTAGGAATATTCTGAACATTAGGACTAGAAGCAAATCTACCAGTGCTAACTATATGATATTTAGGATATATTCTATCTATATTTATTAGTGGTTTAACATAAGTGGAATATATTTTACTGATTTCTCTATACTTTAATACCATTGATGGAATTCTACTTCTATCATAGATACTCATCAAAGCTTCTTCATCAGTTTTCATCATCCCACTTTTTCTGTTGAACCCAAGACTAATTCCTTCCTCTGATAATGCTATTCCTATCTGTCTTGGTGATGCAGGATTAAAACCCATTACCTCACATTGCTTCTTTATATCTGCAATATCCTCCTCTAATTTCACTGCTTTCTCTTTAGCTAATATAGGATTAACTCTAATACCTCTATCATGCATAGCCATAATAGTTGGCATCAATTCCATATCCAACTCATAAGACTTTGGTGCTTTATCTTTCAATGCTAACCATATCTTATAAGCACCTATAGCATGTTGGCAACATATTAAAGCTACATCATTAATGTTGCAATCAGATAATGTTTTACCTTTTATCTTAACTCCTGCATCACTATATAACAATGATGTTATCAACTTATGGTCAAAATTAAATTCATAAGATAAATCCTTTAATGCTGCAGGATAACCACAAGCTTGAGCCATCAACATGGAGTCCCACCTACATTTGGTCTGAATATAATATGGAGGTAACTTGTGAAAAATATTGGAGTCATAGGTTGCATTGTGCATAATGCATGGTAACTTTGAGAGAGCGTTAATAACAGAAGACAAATCAACAGAAGAAACGAAGAGTGCTTCGGTGGGACTCCATGCTATTGCCACACCTAAGAAGATATCATCATCTGATTCTGTATCAACTGATATCACTTCTGCTTGATTTAAAGCAGATAATAACTCATCTCTACTTTTATACTTCTTATCTCCATAATAACTTATCATCCTTTAAATACTTCTCTTACTTAATCTACCAAATCCTTCTAACTTCTTATACAAAGCCTCTAAGCTAATAACATCCTCATCACAATGGATTTGAATATAATCTAATGCATCTTTTGAACCAGCCATAGCTTTCTGCCATACATCAGGATTGAGTCTATGTCCTTTAGCTGGGATGTCTAATAAATCACAAGCGTTTTCCATTCTATTCCTAGATAATCTCAACTTACCTTTAACTAAATCAAAGACATCAGTTATAAACTCTTGCCCATATTGAGGAAATGATAGGTTCCACTTCAAGGCTCTAGTCCTCAAGAATGGAACATCAAACCTATAGTCCTTGCCATAGTAGACTACTAATCTATCATAGTTTGCAACTTCCCCTATAAATTTCTTCAACAGCCGTTTATCAAAGGTATAGTTATGTATTTCATCAGGGGTGACACAATTGTGTATTAATTTCCCATCTAATTCTTTTATACTATAGCAGATTATATAACCATAATCAGCTTCCAATCTGCTAGTTTCAGTATCAAGAAATGCTATCTTCTCTACCATAGCTAATTGGTCACCCCATTCCTTTAGAAAACATTGAGGATGTTGAGTATAGCGAACTTTATGTTTACATTTATGATTATACAACCATAGTATATCTTTCTTTAATAATCTATTTAAATTAACTGTTACTGGTATTACCTCACTAGCCACTACTTATCCCTCCCCAGTTTCTTGAATAAGATATTAATTGTCTTCTCACCTATCCCATCAACTGCCAATAGTTCCTTCCTCTTTGCATGAAGAACTTTCCAAGATGTTCCAAATACTTTAATTAAATTCTTACTTCGCATTTCACCTAACCCTAATTGTATCAAAGTATTAACCTGTGGGTCAAGTGTTGGTATATCTGGTTTAGTTCTAATATATCTATTAAATGTAGTAAATGTAGCATCATTACTGCATTTAACAAATTCTGTTAGAGCTTCAATTGTTCCTTTCTCTGATGCTGTCCAGAAGGTAGTGATGCCAAGTTTATCTAATCTATAAATAAATCCCATATAATACTTATATGGAAAGCCAGCTATTCTATCTCTATAATAGATACTACCATCCATCTTCTTCCTGTAAAGGATAGTGCTTCCATCAACTGGCTCCATTACGCCTTCAATCAATAATAGAATTTCATCAGCCATCTTTTCTTCAATGCATTTCTTCAATTGAAGTTCTAAATCACTAACTCTGCCAGCAAAATCATGCACTTCCTTCCTTTCAAGAGTTATTGTATGATTATCAAAAGCTGTCCAAAAATAATCTAGTAACCCGATTGGTTCTAGTGATGTTACTGTAACTGGCATTATCTCTTGCAATCCTAATCTAATTGTTGATGGTTCATGTTGGTCACAAACAATAGCTATACTCATCTAATTATACCTCTCTTGACAAGTATTTTAAGTGTTATAATAATAGTAATAAGGAGACAAGCTAAAATTATCATTCTAACTGCCTCCAATAAAATAAACTAATAATATAACAATTATAGTAACTACCCAAACTATCAGTAATTTCTTTGTATTCCAGTTTGGGTCAAACTCCTTAGTATCTCTTCCACTCATGCAACTTTCCTGTAGCCTTCTATTAAGTCATTTAGCATATCAAAGGTTGGGTTCTCTATCTCCAGTCCTTCAGCTGCTATTGACAGACCACAGGTATAAATTGTTCCAGTTATGATGCTATTCTTTTTATTCATCCAGAGTTCAACATCAACTAAATCACCAGTATATTTAAATCCATCAGGAACTTCCTCTCCTGTTTCTCTACCATTTGCATCATATTCTGGTCTAGTGTGATGAACAACTATCAATATCTTTTTATGAAGTGCTGCTTGTGTTATCAGCATCTTCATATCTCTATTTGGCACAAAGTATTCTTGTGGCACTAGAGCTTTTCTATTAGGGTCTAGTTCTCTAATATCAGCTAGATATGCCATTCTTCTAGCTTCCCATACAGCACTTGCAGTATCAATAACTATAGTTTTAACCTTATCATCTTCTAATGACTTATTGTAATCCTTGAGTATAGTATTCCAGAACGCTTGTGCTACTTTAATATCTCTTTTTCTATCTGTAACTATAGTTTCCGCATAGTTATAGACAATTAACTCATCTTTTGGTGGTAGATATTTAGGTTCAACTCTTCTGAGACCTAACTCAAAATCCATTAGAACAATAGGTCTAGGTGCAGATAAAGCTAGAGTTGTCTTAGTTGTTTTCTTCCTACCTATAATTGATAATGATTCTATCATCGTTGAGTATTTCTCCTATCTCTAGCTATCTTTTCCCATTCAATAGCAGAGCAAGCTAGATGAAATATAGCACAGCCATTCCTAACAAACCATGCACAATGTTCTCTTATACAAGCACTAGGTAATGCATCATTATCACCTATTCCCATTGGGGCTAGTGGACAATATCTAATTGATGAAGCAAGAACTCCACTCTCATCCTCTATCTTTCCTATTGCATCCTTTTCTTCTAATTTAACTCCCATTATCTCCCTCCTCTAAAGTTTGACATCTTAAACAATATCTACAAGATGAACATTGCCACTTCTCTTCTTCCTCAACTTTTGGAACAATATTCTTCTCATAAGCGTTGCCCAATTCCTTTGCTCTTTCCAATATCCATCTCCAATTCTCTTCCAATTCCTCACTACTGAAGGTTACTATATAAGATAGTAATTTAGATTTAATTATAGTTAATACTATTAACACAGCACTCTTTAGATTAAGTGCATAACAATAAGCCATTAACTGTCTTAACCAACCTTCAGGGAATTCATTTGCATCTAATGTTTTCTCACTTATCATTGTAGTCTTAAGTTCTGCTAATGTTCCATCTTCAAAGAAATCAGGAGAAAGAGCAATCCCCTGATGAGATACCAGTGAACCGCTCTTTCCACCTAATAACGCATCTTGCATACCTAGACCACGAAGATAATATAGTATCTCAGCTGGAGTTGGTGGAAGCGGATTAACCCTATTCCAGTATGCTTTTCTTAAACAGTAGATGCAATCGGTAGCGTGTATGCCTTCTCTGTTTTGAAATAGATGATAGCGTTGACCTAACCTAGTAACTATCTCATCTACTATGCGTGGTCTAGCCTTTACGAAGTTCATGCCTTCTTGGTGAACTTCCCATCTACGATTGTGAAGAGAGTTGAAACGCCATCTGATTTAAAGAACTTATCGCTGATGATAGAATTAATCAGTGCAACATCTCTTTTAACAGATGGGTTTTTGATTGCTTCGCTTTTAAATTGCTCAGCAGTTAGACCGTCAAGTAGCTTCAATGCTGTTTCTAATGGAGAAACAGCAGATGAACTACCTTCCACCGCCATCACCCTCCAAACCGTTCCACTATTTGTTTTGTTTGTTTTTGTATCGGTAAAGAAGATATGATTATCTTCTCTTTCCAAGACTAAATCTCTTCCGACTAAATCATCAACAGATGAAGCCCCTGTTTCCTTTCCAAGAACAGCATCAATGCTGTCTTCAAAGATAACATAGGCTGAACTTAGTCTATCTGAGAATTTTAGTTTGATTTCGGCTGTCTTATAAGGATATGGTGAATCTGCTTCCATAACTTCAATGTTAGTTAGGAACAGAGTCACATCTTGTTGACCAGCTTTAGCGAAAGCTCCCTGCCTATCCTCTACCTCATAACGCTCTAAATGTCCCTTCACCTTCTTCAAAGGTGAGTAATAAAATCCTCCACTTAATCTCTTTGACTTTAATGCCATCTTCCTCCCATTCATTGTTAAATTATTTGACACTCGTTATCTGCTTGTGGCTCGGTGTCCCCCCACAGCTGGTGATACTTTAGCAGTCAACTAAAGATACGGTAGCAGTCCCGCAGAGTGGGATAACAACTTTAGTTCGTGGAAATTCATAAGAATATCCAGTTGCTAAATTCACTACCGATATCTCATTCTGATAAGACTCAGCATCTTTATGAGGGTTATGAATCCTCATATAAGCTGTCTTACCATCTGGTAGCTTGAGCAGTTGTCCCCTCTTGATTTCACCAGCGGTAACAGTTCTCACTTGTTCGCCAGTAAATTCTAGCTCCATTCGGATAATACCTCCTTTCTAATTATTTAACCCACATCCTCCCATCTTTAACTTTACATCCAATAGACATCACCTCCTTCTTTATTTATTCCTATAAAGCAGATACCACCCAACTCCAATTACCAAAGTGTATGCACCTATATCATAGATGCAACTTCCAATAGTAATCTCCCATTGCGTGATAGCCATTATAGTTCCAGAGATTAAACCTACAATAATTCCAATATATTTTACGCTAATGTATATAATCCAGTTTCCTTCTCATACTTAATAGAGAAGTTAAAATCTTCTTTATCTCCATGTCTGAGTTGCATTGTTAACTCTCTTTCATTTCCCTGCTTTCTTCTTAATCCAACGATGCTATCTACCCAAGCAGGGATAGCTGTGCTTCCTCGTAGTTCCTCATCTCCCAAGTCTATTGCACCTACCTTTGGTATAATCTGTCTCTTTCTTGCTTGAGATGAGAACATCAAAGCACAATTAAATTCATTCAATAAGATATCTAAATTATCAAATGCTTTACTCAAATCTTCAACACTGTTCTCTGAACCAGAGATGGTTTTATAAAGTGGGTCTATTATCAGTATCTCTGGCTTAACAGCATTGAGAGCATTAGTTAGCATATCAATACCTTCTGGCTTATCTAACTTTAACCAAGGTTCTGATGTTATATACAAGTTGGTAGCTACCTCTGGTATTTGAGATAAGCTAGAATATCTCAATCTCTTGAGGAATGCTTTATGTGGCATCTCCAACTGCAGGTAGCACACTACACAACATTGTGTCTTAAAATGAGGATTACCCCATAAGCACAACCCACCAGCACAACACATCCCGATATATTGTAGCAGTGTGCTTTTACCTGCTTTGAAAGCACCATAAAGAACTAATTTAGAATTCTCAATAAGAATTCCCTGCCCTATTAGTTCTTTTATCTTCGGTTCTGGCTCATTCAAAATAAACTTTAGATTTTGAAATTGCATTAAATCATCCAATTATATTATAACATATTCTTTCAAAATTTTTGACATCTTTTGTCAAGGTTTAAAAGGTTTATAATCTATGGGATACCAGACATCATACAACTTCCTTCCTCTTTTATTATATAGTAACTGACATTCTTGTTTATATAACATATCCATTATAACTCTAGAAAAGCGTCTGGCACAACCTTCAGATACAGCGTGTGTTCCTCGTAGGAGTAAGCAATCAGTATCAGTAACATACTCTCCTTTAGGATAATAGTTGAAATCTAATCTTATATTATCAAGTTTGCCTCTCTTCAAATCATGAGGAGTAAAGAATGTGCCATAACATCTCACCTTGTTCTTCCGCACCATTCTAGTTAAATAATGTGGTGTCATCTTTTTACTTAATCTTTCATAATAATGGAATTGAGTTGGCTCACTTCCGAGGATGGAAAGTTCATCTATATATATATAACTATTAGTTGATGTAGTGTTAGATGGATAATAAATAGGTTCAGCACTAGCATCAGCACTAGCCCAAGGCATCTTATCCCTCCAACTTTGTCATCAAATTTGATAGCCTCTTTCGTCTTAATTCCTTTTCTCTTTTACGATAAAAGCTTTCTACTCTAATCACATCCTTACTATTTGAAGTAAAATAACTACATTGCTTTCCATTCTTTTCTGTTGATAATCTATTAAATTTACATCCATTGATGGGATGATAATGCAAACAGTATTTACAAAATGATTTATTCTTTCGTATTGTATCCCATCCAACTCTGTAGATGATAGTTAATTGCTCTTCCCTTGTTTGAGTTTGCATCTTAACCCATTAGCTCATTACGATTACTTGCATCTATCATAAATACATGGCTAGGACAGAACTTATTTATTATTGTTATACTAATAACAAACAATTCTGTTCCCCTTACTGATATTTTTTCACCTACCAGCGTTCTATCGTATGAAGCACGAATAGAAACAATACAAGGAAATGGACTTTCAGTCTCTACTCGTTCAATTACTCCATAAGTATCATGAAAATTTTCTAATCCTGCTTTCAGATAGTCTACCATCACTATCATTCCTGCCTTTGCTGTTACAGCAGTTAATCTAGCACCAAAAGTAATCTTCATTAAAATCCTTGCTCAAAGATATCTGCTTTCTTATTTTTCCTATGCTTATTTTTGTATTGTTGATACTTCCCCTGCTTAATAAGGACTTCATCATCACCATACTCTATTTCGTCAACATCTTTTGCTTTTGGAGTTAGCATAATCTGAGTGTTATTATCTTTAAATTCAGTTAAGATAGCTTTCCGCAAGTCTTCTTTATCTTCCTCTGGTAATGCTTGCCATTCTGTTAAGCAATCCCAACATAAATCACCTATCGTTGCATCTACATGCCAAATAGAGCATCTCTTTGTGCAGAAGTTACAATCTCCATAACCTGCATGTTGGTAGGTGACTCCACCTATATTAAATGAACCACCATATGGTTGATTACTATAAAGTCTTTCATCTTCCAGCTCTTCATAATATCTAGTTAATCTATCAGTAGAAGCACCAGCTGGACTGATGAATTTACCTTTGCCATTTCCATTTTGATAGTAAGGATAACTTATCTCCTTATAGGTGGAATTGCTATAAAATCTTTTATTATCTTTAATAAACTCACCTATTAAGGTGCATCCTCTTTTACTATCAAGAAGAGCTATCTTACCTGTTATAATGAGCATCCTTAAAACAATTTGATTAAAGAGAGCTTTGCCCATAGGAGCTAAGAACTCTTTAACAAACAACGCTGTATCCGATAGTTCATCCTTATCATCAGTTATATTTAGACACCTATGTGTTGATGATACAGTAACAAAACTCGTTGGAACATTACCATTATGAGCTATACCAGTATTACACTCTATCTCTAGTTTAGACAACTCTCCTTCATCACTAGAGATAGGATATGGATGGCAATTCTGTGGAGATATACTTCCGTGTGATGCCGTCCTAAAATGTAATACCATCGGCATAGTTTTGATACCTTTAGGTAGCTTCTTCAATAAGTCCTCTGCTTCCTTTGGATTCATCGCACCTTTGATTATATGCACTTTGTTACTATCTAAATACATATAACCAAAGCCATCTTTGTTAGTATCAATAGCCTCTGCCATCTCACGGTCAGGTGGCAATGGTTCACCTGCTGGTTTATATATTATTAAACACATTGTTATTCAGCCTCATCTCCAAGTCCAAGTTTTTTTAGATACTTTACTAAATATCGGTATCTCAATGGTGGGATAGAGGAAACAAACCTATCCCAAGTAAGATGACTGAGATGTGTTATCCCTTTATCTCTAATAAAACGAATTAAATAATCAACAAACTCTAATGTTGCCATTAGAGTATCATAGACTACCGTTCCTTTAAACATTCTTAACTCAACTGTTTCGCATCCTTTGGTAGCAAGGTTAACAGCCATCCTGCCACCAGCACCAGCTTTCATATCTTTGATTATAAATAGCTTTCTTATTACTCTTTCACCATTACTCGTATCTCTACCACAATTCCTTGAGTTTCTAGTGCAGTAGTGATTTTCTGTCCGTCTTGCTATCTTCTCTATTTGAGAATAAAATCTTTCAACGATAGCAATTAATTTTAATATATTAAATTCTTCTTCTTCAACAACATTTTCTCCTGTAGCATTTGGAGTTTGCAGTGAGGAAACATTGAAATGGATATGCAACCCACAACTATTGATGGTATCAGCTTTTGCTGAATGGTCTGCACATCTTCTTAGTATCTCTTTCCAAGGAAACTTTGCACGATGATACTTGACTGTGCAAGGTTGACTTACTATCTCAAATCCATGTCTTAAACTTCCATCCCACTTAAGATAGAACAACCCACCAGTATCACTTATCTCATATAGTTCATCAGCTAGTTCCCTCAAGAGTTCAACATCATCTATCTCTAATTCAACGCCCAAATAAACTTTACCTTTATCAGAATTCGCAATACCACCGTGATATGAATAAAATATAGGTTGTGGTTTGAAACTATATTGATGAATTACATCTGGATTAACTCTGCTTCTTCCTCTTTCAGAATGATAATCAACATTATCATCATCATCTTCATCTTCACGTTCTTGAGCACACCTAGGACAATAACCATCTTCTGTTATATCATCTTCACTTGTCCATCTTTGACATTCTGAACATTGATAAAGATTTGAACCGCAGAGAGAACAACAGAATTCTCCTGCTGAGTCCCAACCACCTAGTCCATCTGCTGGTGTAGTATGATAGGCTAATTGTTGATAACCACCGCAGAAGCAACACTCAAATAATTCTTCACCATCTGCCGAATGATTAACACAATCAAAGCAGATTTGCTCTCTCTTATGTCTCCATATATTATCAGACATAAAAACAACAGCTAGTTCATACGAATGATGCGTCCATCTATGGCAGTAGTAGCATTTATGTAATGTAAGTGAGAATCTTCTTGTAGA
>Ga0172362_10003970_pt1 | contig 12809 bp, 11 predicted proteins | sample LakKivs1_kivu2a2_FD_114534 | JGI IMG/M metagenome (GOLD analysis project Ga0172362, IMG submission 114534) | Sediment microbial communities from Lake Kivu, Rwanda - Sediment s1_kivu2a2 | ecosystem: Environmental > Aquatic > Freshwater > Lake > Sediment | place: Rwanda: Western Province, Lake...
AAGCTGCTTAATCTTGGCTGTGCCCACGGCCCTGATTTTCTGCCCTTCATCCACTCTTTTGAGTTATATGGCATCGATTTTTCCATCCAGATGCTAAGGTTTGCCCGGAAATACTCGCAAAAGTTTAATTTTGCGGTAAACCTGTCACTGGCTGATGTCAGCTCTCTTCCCCATCCTGACAAAACCTTTGACTGGGCAATCTCAGTAGCCACCTACCACCATATAAAGGGTGAGGACAAAAAGCGAGTGGCTTTAAACGAGCTGAGGCGGGTATTAAAGCCCGGCGGCGAAGCTTTCATCACGGTATGGAACCGCTGGCAACCCCGCTTCTGGTTTAAGGGCAAGGAGATAACAGTGCCGTGGCGGCAGAGGGGCAAGACCCTGCATCGCTATTATTACCTATTCTCCTATGCTGAGCTGGAGAAGCTGGTAAAGCAGGCTGGCTTTGAAGTCTTAAAATCCTCCCCCGAAAGTTCCTACCACTTCCCGCTCAAGTTCTTTTCACGGAATATATGCCTGCTGGTAAAGAAGGGTGATTAGAATGAAATTTAGTGAATCTCTTACTAGTAATATATTATATTAGTCGCACAACGAAACTTAGACTAACTTGTCATTTGTGTCTGCCGGCGCTTTAGAATTAACCAGATAAAATAAACAGCAACCGACCAGCCAATACCGATATAGAAGAAGGCAGGTAAATCCCAGAACCATATCCGCTCAATAAAGGTTCCAAACTTACCCAACATTGGGTGGATGAGCCCAAATATACCCTCTCGCCAATTGCCAACAAACTCCGGATAGGGATAGTGCCCGCCGTCCCCAATTGACACTAGAATTGAGTAGAAAAAGTCTTCTAATACGAAGAATAGAGGCATACCACCAGCTAAGCCTAAAAGTCCGTCAGCCCATCTCCTTGCGTTCAGACCTTGATGTAGCCAAATTAAAAACATGGCTCCAGCCGACCATCCAACGAGGTGATACAATGGCAACTTAATGCCAAACCAGTTCCTGAGTGTTACATCAAAGGCACTACGTATCACGAACCAGTCTATCAGTGTTGCGATGATTACAGCTAGTGTGAAGATTGCCAATCGCTTACGGATGCTCATCCCCATCATCTTTTTCATTTGCTTGCTCGACTTCCCTTCGACCCGATTGCAAGAATGTTCTATTTTCTCGCGTGATTTTCCTTTTGCTCAAGTTACCTATATGTCTATACTTCTATCTTAGGGCAACAGAATTAATTGCCCATAAAACGCGTGTTAAGATTCCATTAAATTTCAGAGACAGACTCAGACTATCGGGCAAAAATGTCGAATTATGCCGCCCGCGTCAAACAAAAAGCCCTTCCAGCGAGGTAAGAAACTGGAGGAGAACAACAGGAAAAGTTGAGATTCCTCTTAGGGAAAGGGGCAGAGGATAGGTTGATAAGCAACCTTTATAGCTTTATTGACATTGTTGCTGATTTACATCTATGCTGAATGAAAGAGATGAAATAAGGAGGATATCATGCCAATAGTTATCGTGGAGATGTGGGAGGGGCGCACCATTGAACAAAAGAAGCAGCTCGCTGAGGGGATAACTTCTTCATTTGAGAAGATTGGCACCCCTAAAGAAGCAGTGCATATCATTCTCAAAGATAACCCAAAGCACAACTGGGCGACCGGGGGCAAGCTTGCTTCAGAGAAATAGGCAGTATTAAATCTGGTTCAGCTAGCGATTCGGCTGGGCCGAGCGCTACTCTGATAAGACTTGGGTTTCTGGGGTGTGGTTTGAGTCTCCTCCTTTGTACCTTCTTCCTTCAAAGGGTTTACCGGTGTGGCAAACTTATAGCCCATTCCGTGCTCAGTGACGATAATACTGGGCGACTCAGCGCTATCTCCCAGCTTCTGCCTTAGGTGCTGAATATGCACTCTGAGTAGGTCTCGGGCATCTCGGTATGTTTCTCCCCACACCTTGGTTAACAGGTTTTCGTGGGAGAGCAACCTGCCCTCATTTCTAATTAAATGGTGGAGCAACTTGGATTCAGTGGCACTAAGCTTCACTGGCTTTCCATCTAACATGACCTCGTTGCTGGCGAAATCAACCGATAGGTTACCACTGACAAAGGGGCGTTCCTCAGTGGTAACTGATAGCCCCTGGGCACGGCGCAGCACCGCTTGCACCCGGGCTACTAGCTCAATATGGCTGAAGGGCTTTACTATATAATCATCTGCCCCCAGCTCAAGACATCTAGCTACGTCGGTATCTTCACTCCTTACTGTTAGCATTATCACCGGCACTTGAGAGAAAAGCCTTATCTCGCGCAGAACCTGGAAACCATCCGTATCGGGCAGCCCTATATCCAAGATAACCACATCAGGATTCTCGGCTTCGATAAGCTCTAGCCCTTTGCTACCTTCGTTAGCTGAGAGCAGGGTAGCACCACTCCAGCGTAGCTGAAAGCACAGAGAGACCACCTCTATAATCTCTGGAGAATCATCAATTACCACTACCTTCATAATTACAACCAGACCTCAAATTCGGTGTCTACTGGCTACCACTATGCAATTGGCAGAGAGAAAGTAAAGGTGCTGCCCTCTCCGACTACGCTCTCTAACCAAATCTTACCCCCGTGAAGCTCGACAAGGGATTTAGTGATAGCTAACCCGAGCCCGCTACCAGTTTGCTTTCCTTCCCCGTCCCGATGAATCTGGTAGTAGGGCTGAAAGATTTTTTCTTGCTCCTCAGCCGGGATGCCTATCCCGGTGTCACTTATCCGAACCACCAAGCTCTCGCCATCATGCTGGGCACCTACTTTTATTTTGCCTCTTTCTGGGGTGAACTTGCTGGCATTGGCTACCAGAGCCAGCAGAATTTCCTCTAGATACTGCCTGTCCGCCTTGACCAGGGGTAAGGAATCAGGTAATTCCACAGCCAGAGATTGGCTTTTACTTCGAATCGTGGGGTAAAACCGTGTCGCCACATTATGGATAACCGACCTGATTTCAACCGGCTCCAGCTGTAATCGCAAATCCCCGGCAAGCAATGTCGCCATCTCGGAAAAACGAGACAGCCTTTCATCTATGCTATGAGCATTCCGGATAATGCTTTGAATGAGCCTCCCCGACACGCTTTTCTTATCTAGCTGGAGTTCATCGCTGAGGAGCTCCGCTGAAGCAATAATAGCGGTGAGAGAGGTCTTAAGCTCATGTGTGGTAACGGAGATAAACTCCATTCTTTTCTCGTCCTGCCCTATCATTTGTCTCCTCTCTCGCACTCAGTTATCGCGGGCTTCCGGATTTCTCCAACTATCGCATCCTAACTAAATAATAATTTGCCAAATGGCAAATGTCAATAGAACCAGGGATAAAGTAGGGTAAGGTCATTAAATAATGCATTTCCTTGACGGCTAGAGCTAAGGGTTATACAATGGCACAGCTAAATGGCTAAAAAATATGATGTTATCATTGTAGGTGGTGGCCCAGCGGGTATCTTTGCCGCTTTAGAGCTGTCAAAGGCATCTGACCTAAAGATTCTACTTATAGAGAAGGGTAAAGACATTGACGGGCGCCAGTGCCCGGTTCGTGACCAGAATGGCCCCTGTATTCTGTGCTCACCATGCAATCTGGTTAGTGGTTTAGGCGGGGCTGGTGCTTTTAGCGATGGCAAACTAACCCTGTCATCACAAGTAGGGGGGCGACTCAAGAGTTACCTTGGGCAGGATAACGCTGAGACCTTGATTAGGTATGTTGATGACATCTACCTTAAGTTTGGCGCTCCCCATAAACTCTACGGGATAGGGGATGAGGTTGATGAGATAAAGCGTAAGGCTTCGCTAGTGGAATTGCGCTTAATACCAGTGCCTCTCCGCCACTTAGGCACCGAGCATTGTCGTTCAGTGCTCAAAGCCATGCGGGATTACCTTGTTCCCCGCCTGGAATTTAAGCTCGAGGCGGTGGCGTCTACGCTCATTGTTGATAATGGTCAAGTTAAAGGGATTGAAACCGAGAGCGGGGAAAGGTTCGACTGTCATTATCTGGTTTTGGCCCCGGGTAGGGAAGGGGCGGATTGGTTATCCACCGAAGCTAAACGGCTCAATTTAACCATGCACAATAACCCGATTGATGTGGGGATTAGGGTTGAGGTGCCCGTGGCCGTGATGGAAAGTTTGACCAATGTGCTATACGAGATAAAGCTGGAATTCCTGTCAAAGAGTTTTGATGACCGAATTAGAACATTCTGTATGTGCCCGGCTGGTGAGGTCATTATGGAGTCTACCGGGGGTGCTGACCCGGTAGTCACAGTTAACGGGCATAGCTATGCCGACCGCAGGAGTAGCAACACTAATTTCGCTCTATTGGTGAGCACAACCTTCACTGAGCCATTTCGAGAGCCTATTGCCTATGGTAAATACCTGGCTAGGCTAGCCAATATCCTTAGTGGTGGGGTGCTGGTGCAACGCCTTGGTGACCTGATGGAAGGCCACCGTTCTACTCCAGCTCGCATTGAGCGGGGCTTAGTTCAACCCACCTTGAAGAGTGCTACCCCTGGTGACCTTAGCTTCGTCACTCCTTATCGTCATCTTACCGGAATAATTGAGATGCTTCAGGCAATGGATAAGCTGGCTCCAGGTGTTGCCTCACGCCATACCTTACTTTACGGGGTTGAGGTCAAATTCTATTCTTGTCGACCTCAACTTAACCCTAGTTTGGAGACTGAGGTTAGCAATATGTTTGCGGCTGGTGACGGAGCTGGCATTAGTCGTGGCTTAATCGAGGCATCAGCTTCTGGTGTAGTGGCAGCTCGTGAGATACTAAGGAGAAGCGGACACTAAGACTTTTATTAACCTCTACATTCGAGATGTCTCACCAAATAGGATGCAATCTGTCTACCATTTCTTGACAGGGTGGCTCACGGTGACTAGAATAGGATAACATGAGCTTATTATAAAGTCAGGCAAGAAGGGGGATGATGCTATGTGACTGATGTAGTGGCTAGTGAGAATGAGAGCTTTGAGAGTTTGCTCAGGCGGTTTAGCAAAAAAGTGCAACAAGCCGGCGTCCTGAGTGAGGCACGCCGCCGGGAACACTACGAGAAGCCCAGTGATAAACGCAAGCGAAAAGCAGCTAAGAGACGCCGGAGTATGAGGTCATTTAGATAATAAAATTACTTCGGTTGTAGGCTAAAGGATGGAAGTAGGTTTAAGACAAAAACTATGGGATGACCTCAAGCAGGCGATGAGGGGTAGGGACAAGGTAAGGCGTTCAGTTATCCGGTTGGTGATAGCTGCCATTGGAAATGCTGAAATCGCCAGGCAAGCTGCTCTCAATGATACTGATATCCTCGGTATTATTGCTAAGGAAATCGGGCAGCGTCGTGAGAGTATCGAAGCCTTTAAGCTGGGAAATCGCCAGGACCTGGTGGCTCAGGAAGAAGCCGAACTGGCTATTCTAAATGAGTATTTACCTCAGCAGATGACCCGGGAAGAGATTGTAGTTGCTGCTCGCCAGGTTATTGAAGAGATAGGGGCACAAGGACCTGGTGATAAGGGAAAGGTCATGCCCAAGCTTATTGCTCAGCTTAAAGGTAAAGCAGATGGGCGTGAGATAAATGCAGTAGTAACTGAGTTACTTACTTCATAGACATCCAGTTGGTAGGGGTAACCTTAATTTTTTCCCTCTTTTTGCGGTAGGCAGATATTTGTCATATTATTTAATCTTTACCCCTTTGTTTGTCTCTCCTCTAAAAAAGGGAGGGACTACCTTTAATAAACGGCCTAAATATGATGCCTAATATGTCTCAGTCAGTATAAGGCGTAATTTAATGCACAGAATAGAAGTCTACCTGAAAAGCCACCTAACGGACGCCAGAGGGCTTAGTCTAGTCAGGGATATATCTGACCTAGGAATAACGACAGTCTCAAATGTTCGTATATTGGACATATACTGGCTGGATGCGAATTTGACCGCCAAGGAGCTGGACCTGATTGGTCATCGCCTTCTAGCTGACCCGGTAATCCAAGATTATCGGTGTGAGCCACACCCCTCAGACGAGAGCCAAACTAGCCACGACTATCATACTGTTGAAGTTACCTATAATGCCGGTGTCACTGACCCGGTTGGGGATACTATTATGAAAGCAGTGCGGGATCTGGGTGTGGAAGGAGTCAGAGGGGTTAAAACGGCAAAACAATATATTATTCAAGGGCAACTGAACGCTCGCCAGCTAGATACCATACACAGCCGACTTCTGGTAAATCCGATTGTCCAGCACATAGTCAAGCCAAGGCAATCCATTTTCTCCCAGAATCCCCAGTATAAGTTCATGTTAAGCCAGATAAATATTCTTGATGATGCCGGGCTGGCTGAAGTCAGGAAACGATTCGATTTTACTGGAGATGAACTCCAGGCCATCATTGTCTACTTTCGGGAGCAGGGGCGAAGGCCTACCGATGCCGAACTGGAGACGCTGTCCCAGACTTGGTCTGAACACTGCGTCCACAAAACATTTAAGGGCAGCATCAAGCTCGGGGAAGTAACCATAGATAACCTGCTCAAGAGCACCGTCATGAAAGTAACCAAGGAACTAAAGAGACCGTGGTGCCTTTCTGTCTTTGAGGATAATGCCGGGGTGATTGACTTTGATGGTCGCTGGGCGCTGTGCTTTAAGGTTGAGACTCACAACCATCCTTCTGCGGTTGAGCCATACGGAGGCGCTGCCACCGGCATAGGCGGCGTCGTCCGCGACCCCCTTGGCACCGGTCTAGGAGCAAAACCAATTCTAAACACAGATGTCTTCTGTTTTGCCCCCCCTGATTTTCCCTATAAGAAGTTGCCGAGAGGAGTTTTACACCCGCGTCGTATCTTTAAAGGTGTGCGGGCTGGTGTGGCTGACTATGCTAACCGCCTAGGCATCCCCACCCTTAATGGTGCCGTACTCTTTGATGAACGATATGTGGCCAATCCGCTGGTCTTCTGTGGAACACTGGGACTACTGCCTAAAAAGCTGGCTCACCGAGGTCAGCAGCAGGCTGGTGACTTGGTGGTGCTGGTCGGCGGCAAAACCGGGCGTGATGGCATACACGGAGTAACCTTTGCCTCAGGCCAACTCACCGAGGAGTCAAGTGCCGTTTCTTATAGTTCAGTTCAGATTGGCAACCCCATTGTGGAAAAGAAGCTTATTGACATTCTACTTCAGGCAAGAGACCGCCGGCTGTATCGCCGCATAACTGATTGCGGTGGTGGCGGACTGTCATCGGCAGTAGGCGAGATGGCAGCTGAGACCGGGGTGCGCGTTTACCTAGATAAGGTGCCACTAAAGTATGCCGGGCTATCCTACTCAGAGATATGGGTGTCCGAATCCCAGGAGCGAATGGTGTTAGCAGTATCACCTGAGTGTATTGATGAACTACTTAGCCTTTTTGCCAGCGAGGATGTAGAAGCGGCTGTCATTGGCGAGTTTACTAACAACCGAAGGCTCCAGCTTTTCTATCATGGCAACAAGGTGGGCGACCTGAGTCTGGAATTCTTGCACAAGGGTCGGCCACAGCTGAAGATGGAGGCAGCATGGGAATCGCCACATCACCCGGAGCCTGATTTTGCCCAGCCCATAGACTTAGGCGAAGCTTTACTGACCATCCTCGGCTCTCTCAATGTCTGCAGCAAGGAATGGGTAATACGCCAATACGACCATGAGGTGCAGGGGGGTAGTGTCCTCAAGCCCCTGGTGGGGAAAGATAACGATGGACCGGGCGATGCCGCTATCATCAAGCCAATCCTAGACTCAGCAATGGGTGTAATTGTGGCCAATGGCATAACCCCCAGATACGGGGAGATAGACCCATATTGGATGGCAGCATCGGCCATTGATGAAGCGCTAAGACAAATCATAGCTGTTGGTGGTAATCTGAAGAGGGTGGCATTGCTGGACAATTTCTGTTGGGGCAACACTAACCAAGCGGATATGCTGGGAGCTTTAGTCCGGGCTGCCCAGGCCTGCTACGATATGGCGATTATCTTTGGGACCCCCTTCATCTCCGGTAAGGACAGCCTTAATAACGAGTTCCAATACAAGGGTAAGACTATCTCCGTCCCGCATACCCTGCTCATTTCAGCAATCGGTATTATGGAAGATACCGATTGCGCCGTATCAATGGATTTTAAGCAGGCCGGTAGCCTAGTTTACATCATGGGCACTACACAGAAAGAGCTGGGAGGCTCTGAGTATTTTAGAAGTCATGGTTTTATCGGCAATAGTGTGCCCAAAGTAAACCCACGCTTGGCGAAAGAGTTGATGGACAGGTTAAGCACTGCCACCGCAAAGGGCCTGGTTAGAGCCTGTCATGATTGTAGCGACGGTGGCATCGGTGTTGCCTTAGCCGAGATGGCTTTCGCCGGCGGTCTAGGAGCTACCATTAACCTGAAGAGGGTTCCACTTGGTGAGCCTATAGACCGGGACGACTTCATCCTCTTCTCGGAATCAAACAGCCGGTTCTTGGTTGAAGTAGCGCCAGAAAATAAAGATGAGTTTGAAAAAATAATGGATGGCGTTAGTCTGTCTAACATCGGTCAGGTTACTGCCGCCGAGGTAGTGGAGATATACGGCCTAAAAGGTAACCGGGTGGCTAGCAAACCTCTCGGTGAATTGAAAGAGGCGTGGCAGAAGCCGCTCAGGTGGTAGGGTATGAGCAAGGTAAGAACGCTGGTACTGCGGGCACCGGGAACAAACTGTGATGGAGAAACAGTTTTTGCTTTTGAGCAAGCCGGGGCTCAGGTATCACTGGTGCACGTTAACCAGCTAATCCGTGGCGAACAGCGGCTCGCCGACTACCAAATAATGGTCATCCCTGGCGGCTTTACTTACGGTGATGATATCGCTGCTGGCAAGGTGCTGGCTAATGAGCTCAGGCTAAAGCTTGGTGGGGATATAACGAAGTTTGTTGAGAAGGGGGGGCTAATCTTAGGCATTTGCAATGGCTTTCAGGTGCTGGTGAAAGCTGGCATTCTACCCAGGTCAGCAAATGGCGGTCCGCCACTAGTAACCCTGATGACCAATGACTCAAGTAAGTTCGAGTGCCGCTGGATTCACCTGAAGGTGAATCGGAAAAGCCCCTGTGTCTTTACCCGGGGAGTGGACAGGATGTATCTTCCTGTTGCCCACGCCGAGGGCAAGGTTGTCGCTGACCCCAATGTCTTACCGGAGTTAGATGTAGTCCTGTATTACACCGACGAGTATGGAAACAGCAATGCTGGCTATCCCTACAATCCTAACGGCTCGGTAGGAAATATTGCTGGTATTTGTGATGCTTCAGGGCGTGTCTTCGCTTTAATGCCGCACCCTGAGCGCTATATTCGGGGCACCCAGCATCCGCAATGGACACGGTGCGGAGCCAAGCAGTATGGCGATGGCTTCCCGATTTTCCTAAACGCGGTCAAGTGGGCTCAAGGCTTGTGAATCAACATTGCCTAGACCAAAGCTCTATTTAGCTCCATTTCAAGGTGACCCGGTTCAGTGCCTAAATCCAACACTGCCCAGGGCGGTTTTACACTGGTATCCCACCTTTGGTGAGCATAGAAATCAACATCTAAATGGCATTTTTCTACGGCTTTACGCCAGCCAGCTAGTGACACCTCTTCTATGCTAGCTAGCACCTCAGCCAATTTAGTATCCCCTCGGGCTAGAACCCCCTGAACCTGACTCCATGCCGAGCTTTCACATTTAAGCTTGATTCCTTTCGACGCCAGCCCCTTTTTGATTTGAGACAGACGATTATTTAAGATATTAACCGGTGCCATGGGTAACCATTGGAAGGGGGTGCCGGCCTTGGGCACAAAGGGAGCAATATTAAGGCTAAGCTGACAGCCGGTTTGCTGCCTATCAAGGATGTTCTTGCATTTAAGGGTTAAGTTTATAATTTCCCCTATATCCTCATCAGTCTCCGAGGGTAAGCCAATCATGAAATAGAGCTTGAGCTGTTTTATGCCTTCTTTAGCGACTTTACCTACTGAATCCAGAATATCGTCCTCGGAGATACCCTTTCTTATGACCTGGCGCAGGTGCTGGGAACCAGCCTCAGGAGCAAGGGTGATGGTTTGTCCTCTTCCTTTGGCTATCTCCCTCAATACAGTGCGGGAAAGCGGGCTCACCCGTAAAGAGCTGATGGAGAGTCCAGCCCCCATCTGACGCAGCTTAATCAGCAATTCCTCTATCTGGGGGTAATCCGAAACGGCTGGTCCGACTAGACCTATGCGTCTTCTATATTCAAGTCCTAGCCTAGCCTGAGCTATCAGCTTGTCCATAGAGCGATAGCGCATAGGGCGAAAAGCATTGCTGGTGAGGCAGAAGCGACAACCCCAGTTGCAACCCCGCTCCACCTCGATGAGGTAGAGGTCACCAAGCTCAGTGTCAGGAGTGAGGATAGTAGAGGTTACAGGGAAGTCATCCAAGTTTGTTACCCACTGGCGAACCACGGGAATTCCAGAGTGGATTAGAGGCACATAAACGCCCGGGAGTGAAGCTAGCGCCTTAAGTAGCTTATCACGCTTACCGCCAACTCCCTCAAATAGTATCGGCAGCATGGCGGGGAGCATTGCCTCTGCCTCACCGACGCACAGGCAATCAAAGAAGGGAGATAGAGGCAGCGGATTGGCTATAATGCAGGGACCCCCAGCGATAACCAGCGGATACCTCTCATCACGGTCAGCAGCATATAACGGTATGCCACTGGCGCTAAGAATCTGCACCACATTGAAGTAGTCAAGTTCGTAGGTAATAGAAAAGGCAAGGACGGCAAAGTCTGAAAGCGGTCGCTGAGATTCCAAGCTTAAAGGGGGCAGTGGCTCAGCCCGGTTGTCTCTTTCCCAGAAGGCTCTTTCACCAACGACTTCACTATAGCTATTGAACAGCTTGTAGATGGCGTGAAATCCCAGGTTGGACATGCCTATGTAATAGGAGTCGGGGTAGATAAGAGCAATGGGTATTCTACCCCCCCAATCTTTAATAATAGTGCCTTGTTCTCGGGAAAGCTGCTGCCTAGCTTTTTTGACCTTATCCCAGCCCATGATGCCGCTCCTTTTATCCATTTTCATTATATAGCCTCGGGGTTAGATTACGCTACAACATTTTCTTGACACGGTTGCGGGCAGGTTGTTAAACTGTTGTTACTGGAGAGCTAGCTTGTTATCAATTCCTCGCTTAGGAGCATTATTGGCAGAAAAGACATCATTTAGGTCTTTGTCGTCAGAACCCTCCACTAGGGGTCTTGTTCAGGTTTTCACTGGCGAGGGTAAGGGCAAGACTACAGCCGCCCTAGGAGCAGTAATCCGAGCCCTGGGCGAGGGTCTGAGAGTATATATTGTTTATTTTATGAAGGGCAGCTATCCTCATGGGGAACGTAATATCCTGTCTAAGTTACCCAATGTCACTGTGGCTAGCTTTGGCAGCCTGGAATTTGTTGACCCCGCCAATGTTAAGTCTGAGGACAAGGAACAGGCGAGACAGGCTTTAGCCGCTGCCCGTGAGGCTATGCTTAGTGGTAGCTATGACCTGATAGTGCTGGATGAAGTGAATTTGGCGGTGGCCTGGAAGCTAGTTAAACTGGATGAGGTGGTCAGGCTTATCACTGAGAAGCCACAAAATGTGGAGCTTATCCTCACCGGTCGCCAGGCTGATACCAAGCTAGTTCAGCTGGCTGACCTAGTTACCGAGATGTTGAAGATTAAACACCCTTATGATAAGGGAGTGACAGCCCGTAAAGGAATTGAATATTAACCAAAATTAAGGAGGGAATTATGAAAATCACACTAAGTGTAATCAAGGCTGATATTGGTGGTTATGTGGGACATTCTGAGTCTCACCCTGATGTCATCGCCAGAGGTGAGGAATGCATGGCTAAAGCTAAAAAGGAAAGGTTACTGGTTGACTATCATGTAACTAAGTGCGGAGATGACCTAGAACTGATTATGACCCACCAACAGGGGGTAGACAGTGAAAAAATTCATAAATTAGCCTGGGATACCTTCGTTGACTGCACCGGGGTGGCTAAAAAATTAAAGCTTCATGGTGCTGGGCAGGATTTGTTATCAGATGCCTTTTCCGGCAATGTCAGGGGGATGGGCCCTGGGGTGGCTGAGATGGAATTTGTGGAGCGGGCGGCTGAGACCGTTATTATTTTTATGGCAGATAAGACCTCATCCGGGGCATGGAACCTGCCACTATACAAAATGTTTGCCGACCCCTTTAATACTATTGGTTTAGTTATTGCTGATAATATGCATCAGGGTTTTTCCTTTGAGATACAAGATATTAAAAAAAATAAGCAGATAACCTTTAATGCTCCTGAGGAGATTTATGACCTGCTGGTTTTTATAGGCGCACCTTCACGCTATATGATAAGGTCAATCCATCACCGCGGGAGCGGAGAGATAGCCGCCGTATCCTCTACCCAGCGCTTGGCTTTGATTGCAGGACGATATGTGGGCAAGGATGACCCGGTGTGTATTGTTCGCTCTCAGGGGCAGTTCCCAGCGGTAGGAGAGGTGCTGGAGCCATTCGCTCTACCCCTTTTGGTAGAGGGGTGGATGCGAGGTTCGCACCATGGTCCCCTTATGCCGGTATCTATTAAGGATAGCACCCCGACTCGCTTTGATGGGCCACCTAGGGTGACAGCGGCTGGCTTCCAACTTTCTGAGGGCAAACTGGTGGGACCTCGCGATATGTTTAATGAAAAGGCATTAGATAATGCCCGTCAGCAGGCAAATGATATCGTTGATTTTATGCGGGCTCAGGGCCGCTTTGAACCGATCCAACTGCCTTCAGTTGAGTTGGAA
>Ga0172362_10003971_pt1 | contig 12808 bp, 5 predicted proteins | sample LakKivs1_kivu2a2_FD_114534 | JGI IMG/M metagenome (GOLD analysis project Ga0172362, IMG submission 114534) | Sediment microbial communities from Lake Kivu, Rwanda - Sediment s1_kivu2a2 | ecosystem: Environmental > Aquatic > Freshwater > Lake > Sediment | place: Rwanda: Western Province, Lake...
ATTCTTGCCTCAAAGTCTAGAGATTGGTTTCTTAACACGTTTTGATAGGATTGTGGCTGCAAAAGGCTTACGTTTATGTCCCCTCTTACCCTCAAAGTATAATTTTGCTGGTTAGTTACGTTGTAAAAGCTTTCATTCAGGGTCGCGTACCATGTTTGCGGGCCAACAGAATAGCTTCCGTTCGGGTCAAAAATATGGTTGCAGTAGCCTGTTGCGTTCGTGCTTTCCGAATGGCCCCAGTCATTTACGCTGTCGTACAGCGTAATCCAGAAGTTGCAGGTTTTGTCAGTCCAGTTTGCGTATGTTGAGTCGTTGAAGTAAACCATCAGCGTGGTGTTCGTTTCTCCATATTCCCTGCTTACGTTCGTGTTGTTTCCTTGGACATGCGTTAGAGAAACGTTGTGCACTTGGACCGTGGGCCCTGAGTATTCACTAGTGTTTTTTGGGAAGTGATATATTTGGGAAGGATTGCTAGCGTTGTAGTCGAAATATTCGAACTTGTATTTGTCTATTCCCACCCAGAAATTATTCGAAGTTACATTAAAGGAAGCGTTACTGCTGCCGGATAAACTCTCTATACCCTTTGTTGCCCAGGCAGACGTAAAGTTGATGTAAACCCACAAAGTCACGTTAATCTGGTCGTTTTCATCGTCTTCCACTTCTGCCGTGAAATTGAAGTTCTGCCCCCAGAGGCCTGAAGAGGGCGTGACGTTTACGGATGTTATGTTTGGAGCAAGATTCCTTGTTCCGCCCACCTGGTAAAACACGTTGGAATAGAAAGCGGAAGACTGAGGCTGGGTCCAGTTGAAAAAATCAGGCACGCCATTGCCGTTCGTGTCGTTGTAACAGGCGTAAAAGCCGTTTCCCATACTTTCCATATTCGGACACAATGTGGAGGGTGTAATGTCGTACGTGCTTCCGTTCCAGGTCACGTTCAGGAAAACATCGCCCTTTGCTATAACATCATTTGTTGATGTGTTTGCAATTACGTCAATGAAAGTTTCCTCAGTTGCGTTGCTCCAGATTGTCACGTTTTTTAACCAAAGGTTTCTGTCCGTTCCGCTTGTGTTGTAAGGAGCAGATTCGTTCATGTAAACAGGTATTTTCTGTTCCATCAAGTCGTCCCATAAAAGATGGTAACTGTAAGGACTCTGTCCGGGAACTATTTTTATTCCCTTCTGCGTAACGTTGCAATACCTGTCGCTACCTATGTCTTCAGTCACGTATTCCTCGTTCTTGAAACCACAGTAAGTCGCGCCGGAATTGATTTTCATGTGTGTTATTGTTATGTTCAGCGCAGGCTCCGTGTAACTGACGTTTATGGCCTTCGAGGGGACTGACTGGTTGACCCTGATGCCTTGGGTCTTGGCCCAAGAGTTAACGGTCTGGTTGTGTATGTCCGTTTTCGCATCGTAAGTGTAGCTCACGTTCGTATCGTTTACTTGGAGTCTGCCCTTGTATGAGGAATACACCTCAAAGGGAACAACGCAAACCCTGTCGCTGCATCCGTTCAAATAGTTCTGGATTGCAGTCGTGAAGTTGTTGAAATCGATGACTTGCGAAGTCCTGAACTTCCCGGAATAGCTCCATATTTGGGTTTGATTGACTCTGAAATTCAAGTTGGTGGGAAATGCGTCATAATTCAAAAGATGGATATAACCTCCCTGTGTTCCTGCAAGGATATCGTTTTCATTGTTTCCGTCCGTTGTGGTCACGTTGCCTATATCCACGGCATTTACAGAATACCCTAACGTTGCTATCTGGTAATCGTTTATTTTCGTTCCGTTGGAAGAATAAATGTAAATATTTCTGTCTTCTGACACAAAAATTATTTCATTTCCAGGATTTTCATCAAAAACTTCACCTATCTTAATGTCATAAATTGCCTTTCCACCAGCGGTAACGCTGTAGTTCCATATAATCGAGTTGCTCGATTCAAGCAGATACAAAGTTCCGTTTGAAGTTCCCACGACTATCTCTTCTCTGCTGTAGCTTGAATTAAGCTCCCCAACTGCAATTGCTTTTACCGCTCCGTTAGTTTGTTTTTGCCACAGCAGTCCGCCCGTAGAATTCAATACATACACGTTCGTGTCATCGGAACCCAAAGCTATTTCAAGCCCAGAATCCGCAGAAAGGTCTCCTATGTCCACCGAGGCGATGTCGTCTGTTGCTGAAAAATTCCAAACATAATTCATTGAAGAATTTAAAAGATAGACATTGTTGTCTGCTTTTCCAACGATTATTTCATTTCCGGAGTCTTGTGTAACGTCTCCTATTTTTACTGACAATGCCGTTGTATCTGTATCGTTCCAGATTTTTTCGCCACTGGAATTAAAAATACTCAGTCCTGTTTTGCCTATTTCACCTGCAACCACCAGTTCGTTTCCAAGGTCAGAAGTAAGATTCCCTATATCCGTATCTTTTATATATTCCGTGTATCCGGGATATTGGTATCCCCAAGTGTAATTCCCTGAAAGGTTGGAATATAATCTTAGTGTGTCATCATTTTGATTTGCGCTTCTTATGCTTACTATCATTTCGTTTCCGCTTGAGGAAGAGTTGAATTCCCCTATGGATATGGACTGCACTTCTGGTATTCCCAAGCCGTAAAGGGGATAGTTTGGTATGTACATCAGTCCTGTTAGTTTCAAGGTGCTGTTTGAAATTGTGCTGTTCTTGGGCAGCTCAATCCAGAAAGTCTTGTTTTCCGCGTCGTAGTAAGTGTAAATGTAAGAGTAAGGGTAACCGGTTTCGTTAAGCTGTCTTTGCTCGTAATTGAAGGTTTTCTGGTCAAAATCTAGGTTGAAAGTTTTTTGCTCGGTAAAAGGATGCGCATTCTGGGGTTCTATGGCCTCTATCAGGAAGGGAATTGCCAAAATTCCCATAAAAATGGCTAAAAGGATAAAGAATTTTGAAAATCTGGAGCGCATAAATAATTTATACTTGTATTTATTAATATTGCTTTTTTAATAAATAGAAAAAAAGAAAAAAATTCTCTTCCTATTTCCTAACAGCTTTTATCACTTCTTTCAGCTCGGTTATCTCGTTCCTCAGTTCCCTCATTTCCTTGCTTAAGAGAATTTCTTCCTCGTCGAATTTCTTTGTTATTGACCTGAGTTGCCTGAACTCTATTTCCAATATTATCAGATAGACTACAACCACTATGCAGAAAACCACAAGTAATTCGAGTATTGGCACGCTTATTCCAAAAATATACATTATACCACCTGGCTTTTGACTTTTGAGTCTATGTCTTTTTTGACTGACTTAATCCTGTTGTACGAGAGTACTCCCATTAGTATTATTATTATCAACAGCAGAATCGAGCCCCACGTTTGTGACAAACCTTCCTCTCCTCCTGTCAGGAAGAATTGCCCAGTTCCACTGGCCAAAGTCGTGAAATCTTCCCTGAAGCTTGCCGTTGCAAGATACATGCCTGTCGGGGCCGATATGGGCAGGAAGTATTTTTCCGTGAGTTCCGTCTTCTCAAGCGGTTCCATACCTTCTATTTTCTTTACATCGCTTTCTATCACATCCATTCCCGGAGTGTAAATCTCTATTTCTAGGTAAGGATATTTGACCTCTTCTCCGCCGTTTATTACAAGTATATTCAAGCCTATAGGCGATCCAATCTTGAATTCGTCCTTTTCCGGAGTAACTATTATTGTCGGGTAGGACTGCTTGTATATTATATTCACGGATTTCATTTCCTCTGCTTCAATGTCGCCTGCAATAATCTTACTGGAGTCCTTTCCTCCGTTGAACTGAAGCTCATGTCCGAACGAGTCCCTGGCTTTTATTATGTCATCAAATCCTATGGGAAGGTTTAGCACAACATTTTTATAATTCTCCTTTGCAAAGCTCTTCAGGAATACGTCCATCGACACTTTCACTTTCTTCTCCGGAAGCTTTTCAAGGACTTCCACGTTCCTGTCAACCTCCATTACAGGAGGCGTGAGTATTCTCACTTCGTAGCTTCTTGATTCGAACGGGTTTATTTTGCTGCTCCAGATCATTCTCTTTCCTTCGCCTGTTATTTCAAAGTTAACTTCTTCATCAATCTTTTTTCCATATTCATCGTAGTAGCTTACGTAACCATCGGTCGCGTCCGAAAAAACGTTTATGCTGAATCTTGATTCGGCAGGCCTTCCGTTCGGGTTGTAAACGCTGAAGTCTTTCATCCACAAGACAGGCTTGTTGACTTCAGCCATTTTTGCCTGTTTGAATTCGTCTTCCTCCATTTCAAGCGGCAGGAGCGGTTCTGGAATAACAACAGTAATGGCTCCGATAGCGGTTAAGCTGAATTCAGATCCTGTTACGGGGTCGAAACCTGATATTAAAGTGGGCAACACGTACGTGCCAGGACCAGTCACATTCATCTGGTAAGTCACGTTTATCCAGTGCCCGTTTCCGAGTCTGAATCCTCCAGTTGCGTTTGACGTGTTCCAGAATTCATATGCATTTACAAGCAATCCGTCCGGTAGCGTCTTTGTCCCGTTGTAAGAGATGTTATAATGGGTTCCATCAGTCAGTGTGTATAGAGTCCCGTTGTAATACCTGACAGTTACAGCCGCTCTGAAAGCTGCAAGGTTTCCGTCTATGTCCGTTCCGTTGGGTATGTAATCCAAGAACTTTATACCTTCTATCTTATCGGAAGAACTTGGTGTAGTCGCTATCGTCACTATTGAAGCATTTATCAAGGTCGGAGTGGCCACATTGTAACCTATCAAATCCTTCCATGCACTGAGCTGCTTTGCCGAGACAGAAGCCGTGGCGCTTTGAAGGTTTTCTGTTAGCGGCGTCGTGGACGGTGTCTTCATGGTGACATTACCAGTGAAGTTGTACACGTCACCGGTGGTCATGTTTATATGAGAACCCACCTTGAAAACCACTCTTATTCTTTCGTTTGGAGCCAAGTTGTGAAGTATGTTTGGAGATGCGGAAGAATCGTTTATCGTTACATTAACCAATCCGTTTGACGCTCCGGTTGACGAAGGCTGCGTTATGGCTATCATATAGTCAGTTCCTGAATTGAGAGTGTAATAACTTCCGTTGTAAAATGAAACGACGACATCACTGAATATGGTGAAATTACCGTGGAATGCGTTGTTTGTGGTGTTCACAGGCACAACGGAAAGCACTTGGATGAATTTTGCTGGAGCGCTTGAATGACCCAAATGGGTCGTTTCATCCGTTATAGTCAAGTTTTCACCTCCCGTGTCAGGGCTTAACGCTCCTTGAACGGATTTGGTATTTGACATATCTATCTTATAGAGGGTTGTCATGTCATACGTTGTGTTTATGAAACCTTCATAGCTTGTCGTGTTCCATTCAACAAACCAGTTGAACGAAACTGCATAATAAGGTTTGGCTGTTTGGGTAGAGTTGAACCAAGACTGGTTTGAAGACCTTACGGCATCAGTTGTGTAAATCTTTCCGTCAGAAGGGGTTATTATGGGGTTGTTGTTGAAATTACCCGACTGGTTTGCGGGAGTTTTGGGTGTTCCTGTTGCCGGGTCTATTTCATATATCCCCCATCCGGTAAAGTTGTATCTGAGATAATCCTCGCCTCCTCCCGGGCTGGGATTACCCATGTTGAAAACAAATCCTCTTATTTTCCATGCATTGGAGCCGGCTTCCTGGGCAAGGTCTATGCCCTGCCTTATAGGACCTCTGGAGAACCTGCCTGTTATAGTCCTTCCTGAGAGAGTATTAGATTCTCCGTAATCTGCACGCGTGCTCGTGCTGTTCTGGTCAAGGCTCAGGGAATTCCCGTTGAAGTTCGTCCCTTCCGTGGTCGTTATGTTGAACCAGACGTAAGCGACTTCGCTTGCTGAAAGGGTGTCTATCGTCCACGTTACCCTGTCATATTCCCCGTCCGTGTCAGAGTCCACTCTGACCGGGGCGTTTCCACTGCCAGTTTGCCCCAAACCGGTGGCAGAAACATCGACCGAATCTGGGTCTCCGGTTCTGTTGAATTGTATAACCACATAAACGTTTGAAAGAGATTTTGTGGAGCTGGGATTCGTTACGCTGAAATTCAAGCGGACTGTGTTCGTTGGATTTGAAGTCCCGCTCGGATAAATATTGTCAGCGTCATAAAGGTCATAACCTCCCTGCATGTTTGTTATGCTGGTGAGGTTTATTCTTATGTCAGGCGCTATGTTCACGTAACCGGTTCCGTCTATTTCATAAGCATCGTCTCCAGCAGGAACATCAGTCGTATTGACATAAATTGAGGTTCTTCCATAAGCAGTTGAATTTGCCAGCACTCCGGCAAATGACAAGTTACCGTAAGGAGCTGGAGAAAGGCTTGTGTTGTCCACGCTTGAGATGTTTATTCTTAAATATTGGAGGACATCGTCATTGTTCGGAGGCGCAACTTGAACAAAGCCGTATCTGCAAGGATTTAAAAAGGTGGTGCATTTCCCATAGCCAGGGTCTCCGACTGCACTACCGTTTGTTTCGTAGTGAGCCATTACCTGTTCAATGAGATACGTTCTCGGGCCAGGATAGGCCAAAACCAAAGAAGGCAAGAAGAACAAAGCCAAAACTGATACTAAAATAAGATTTCTAAATTTCATTTATGGGGGCACCTCCGATTAATATAATTTTTGTTTTTCGAGTTATTTAAATATTTGCCATCATCTTCATATATATCTTTTTTGGTCATTTAATCCATCTTTTCCTTTTCAGATTCGATGTTTTCTTCGCCAGAAGTTTGAGAAATATCAGACCCATCAGATTCTGTTTTTCTTTCCATTCCTCTGTCTACATTCCTCTTCAGTTTCCTTAACTCCTCCTTAAACCTGTCTTTCTTTCTCTCTATTCTGGTAAACATGAACCAGACGAAAACTGCCAAAATCAGGAGCAAGAGGTTATAGCCTATTTCAAAAATCAGCTGCCCACCCGTCACATAAAATTCTTTTTCATCAGTCAAAACCGTGGCAAAGTCCTTTTTGAAGTACGTGAGAAGCCTGTATTTTCCGGGTATGAAACTTTCCAGTCCGACTGCGCTGTTGAATTCGTTGATACTTCCTTTTTTGCCCTCCACGCTTATGGCGTCCCCGAAGGTGGTTTTCGGATTCACTTCAAAACCTGCCTTATCCGTTGCCTCGTAGGGTCCTATGGTCTCAAATTCCACATATCCCCTTTCCTCCTTTTCCGTTGGTATGACCAGTATTTTCACATTCATTATGTCCGTATTCGTAAAGTTAAACCCGTTTGTCGTTACTATAAGTATAGGAGGTTTTTGTATGTACCTCAAATAAAAACTGACGTTTTCATCAGGAATCATGTCTCCAATAACTATAGAAGTTTTTTCACCTTTTGTTATGAGTTTTTTCACCCCTTCGTAATCTATTATATTTTCTATCGAATAGGGAAAGAGATAGGTAACGTCTTTATACGTCTCCTTGGCAAAGTTCTTTACCGTGGAGTTCATATCAAAGCTTACCCACGTTTCGTTTGAAAAGAGAGGAACAATTGTTTTAAAAATTTCCAATACGGGCGGAGTGTAGACCTGGAGATATAGCATTTTTTCTTCCTGTGGTTTTAATTTAACTGCCCAATTGACTTTTTCGCCAGGCATTATATTGAGCTTTTTCTTCTCGCCGTCTTCGCTGACTATGTAAACACTTAAAGAATCCTTGAAAATTTTGTTAACAAAAGATTCCTCGGCATATTCGTCATTTGGATTTTTTACACGAATTTCCTTGAGCCACATGACAGGTTTTCCGACTTCTACCAGTCCCTGTTCCCATTCCTCTTCGGCATAAGTGAATTTACTCAGTTTTACATCAATTCTTATTAGAGAATGAACAGACTCAGAAACTATCTTATCTTTATAATAGTTGTATCCCGAAGCTTCCGTTATAACTTCGTTCAGCCCAAAAGGAAGTTCCGTTTTGTATTCTATTTTTATTTTATCCTGGTCATAAAGAGTCGTGTCTTCCAAAAGAAAATCTACGATATACTGGTTGTATCTTTCGTCACCTACCGGAACGATTCCGTTATAATTTATTACATAATCTTTTTCCTGAGTCAGTTTTTCCCATTTTCCCTCTCTCATTAAATCCAAGTCAGTTTTCTCATTTAAGAGTTCCCCGTTTTCAGGTATCAGAATCATCAGTCCCATGTCCCTTAGCCCCTTTGTTCCGGTGTCATAAATCCTGTATACGACTTTTACATCTGCAAGGTTTCCCAATATAATATAGGCCTTCGAATCCTCTGCCATTATCCATGCGTCTTCCTCTTCAGTCACGCCACCTCCCCCACCCCCGCCTCCTTCACATGCGGTTCCGGGCAGATAAAGCGTTTCCGTGAGAGATTCTTCATTGGGAGTTCCTGATTCCGTAACCAGTATGGATTTTGAAGAAAAATCATATTTTAGTGAATCTTTGTAACACGTGCTTGATATCTTATACCTAACGACAACTTCATCGCCATATTTCATGGTATGGCCCAAATCGTCCGAGGCAATCGCAACGTATACGTAGCCGTCTTGAGTCTGGGTAGAACTCTCGTAAGATATGCTGGCCAAGCTCGTTATGTCAAGCTCATTTGCTCCTGACCTGTAAAAAACCTCTACATCGTACGCGTTCCAGGATGTGGCATGACTTTCCTGAGAAAGATGAGGTATGGTTGAATTGACGACTATGGTTTTAACCTCAAGGGAGGAATCTCCTATATGCTTTACCGTATCATTGACAATCAAAGTTCTTCCGTTTTCGTCGTTCTTGTCTATTATTATAAATTTATCCATGGATGAATCTATCAAGTAAAGCAGCGGCATATCGATAGTGCTGACGCTCTGTCCGGAATAATAGGATGTTCCCCATACAATATTCCAGTCAAAAGAAGAGGAGTAATATTTTTTGGTGGATTGTCCTGTATCAGCTTTGTCAGTATATAAGATTTCATCAGGTTCCAAACTCAAAGAAGGATAATATGATTTGCTTATGAGAGGAGTGCTTTGGCCAACTTCATAAATTCCCCAGTCATGTATTTCGTAATCTATTCCGTAAGCCATGTTTTTTATAAAACCTCTCACAGACCAAGTAGTTTCTTGAAAAAGGTCTATGCCCTCCCTAACGGGTCCCCTTGAAAACCTGTTTTCGAAAGTTATTCCGCTAAAAGTCTGGTCTTGCGAAAATTCTGCCATGCAACTTCCGGCAAGATCCAGTTTCGTTGTGCTTCCGCTGTCAAAGTTCACTCCAGGCTCCGTTTCTCCCTCAAAGTATATTGTTACGATTTCTCCTACAACCAAGTTACCGTTCCATTCAACTCCTTCTCGAAATGAGTCGCCATCCTCGTTAATATAGTTCGTGAAGCCAGAAGTGGAGTAATGGCTTATTACGTTCATAGCATCATTTGGACCGTATACGTCCCTTTCGCTCTGGAATCGAAGTATCACATTATTCAGGTTGGAGTTTGAAGAAACGTTTATAACAAAACCGAATATGTTAGAGCCGGTGTGTATGTCCATACCACCGTCCTCGTTCCCGTAACTGATGGACATGTTTATAACAGGGGCAACAGTACTGTTCAAAGTATAAAAAAGAGACTCGTCATTCTCCGTCGTGTTTAAGTACATGTTTGTTTTGTCGTCTATGTTCGGGGAAGCTGCCGTGGCTCTGTACGCCCTCACATCGTTCGTTCCCGGTATGAATTGAAGGTTGGTTCCGGCGTTTCCGGAGAGATTTAGTTCTATGTACTGGAGAACGTCGTGGTTGTTATTCACAGAGACGCTTACATATCCTATTCTTTCAGGCTGGCTTTTCAGAGTGCCGTTCATATAGAAGTCCGCGTTGACGTATTCATCTATGTAAGATTCAGGCGCTCCCAAGACATACACAGGTACGAGAAGTATGAATATTATGAAGACTAACAGATTCTTCATAATCTAAATAAGAAAAACTTCAAATAAAAACTTAAGGATTTAAAAGCTTCTTTCTTAAAATTTTTTGAGACTAAAAAGAGTTAAGCTTCCTCTTCAGGTTTCGGAAATTCCACTGTCAAACCTTTTCTTGTCCTTATTTGTTTTACGACTTTTTCCAGAAGCTCTCTCGGAAGTTTTTCAAACAAAACGTCCACTAAGAAATAGAATCCCTTTCCTCCTGTTGCAGATTTGAGTGCCCCTTCAAATCCAAACATTTCCGCTACAGGAAGTTTTGTTTTCAGTATGGTTGCTCCCTCTTCGTTTTGCATGTCCAATACGTCGCCTCTCCTGTTCTGGATTTCTTTCATGGCGGAGCCCATCAATTCCTGAGGGGATTCTACCCTGAGAATTTGCTTCGGTTCAAAAAGCGTGGGTCCTCCCCTGAGTATAGCATTTTTTATTGCAAACCTTACGGCAGGTATGACCTGTGCCGGTCCCCTGTGTATGGAGTCCTCGTGTAAGTCGGCATCAACGAGCCTTACAAGAACAGAATAGCACGGCTCCTTGCATATTGGTCCTTCATCCATTACGTTTTCAAAGGCCTCTTTCAGCAATTCCATGACTTCGTTAAGGCTTTGAATACCCTTTGTTCCGTCTACAAAAATATTTCTATTATGAATCATCTTGGCGCCCTTAGCATCGATTTCATTCATTCCCAGCGCTCTGAGTTTCGCTACCAGTTCCACGTCCTTTCCTTTCACCTCACCTTCTTTTATATCGCCATTTGCTATCGAGTCGTAAACTTCCTTCTTCAGCGGCTCGACTTCAATATAGAATTTGTTGTGCTTGTTAGGCGACTTTCCTTCAACGGGTCCCCCTTTTGAAGACACTGTTTCCCTGTAAACCACTATGGGAGGAGACGTTTCTATCTCTATGCCCTCGTCCTTAAGTTTCCTTTCCACCTTTGCGTCTATATGAAGTTCTCCCAAGCCCGATACGAGATGTTCTCCGGTCTCCTGGTTTATCTCCACTGTCAGGGTCGGGTCTTCTCTCGATATTTTTTTCAGTATTTCTATAACCTTTGGAAGGTCCTGCGTTTTCTTGGCTTCAATGGCCTTCGTGACAACAGGTTCGAACATGTGTTTTATGCTTTCAAAAGGTTGAATGACCGTGTCAGATTCGCATATGGTCTCTCCGGAAAAAACGGAAGGAAGCCCTACCAATCCAACTATGTTTCCGGCAGGAACCTCCGCTATGGATATCCTCTGTGGTCCCTTGTATATGCATACCTGTTGGACTCTCTCCTTTTTGTGCTGTCCAACCAGATACACTTCCTGTCCTTCGCTGATTTTACCAGAAAATATTCTTGCCGTGGCAACGTTTCCCGCATGAGGGTCTGTATAAACCTTCGTGACTATGCAAGCCATTCTCCCGTTGGGGTTGCATGATATCATCGATTTCGCGATATCGCTTTCCATATCGCCTTTCCATATTTTTTCTATCCTGTATTTCTGGGCTTCTATCGGATTTGGATGATGTCTTATGATCATGTTTAAAACTATTTTGTGCAAAGGAGCCTTCTGCGCCAGTTCCTTGTCCTTCCCTGTCGAGCAGTATTCAATCACGTCTTTGAATGATATTCCCGTTTCCTTCATATAAGGGAAAGAAATGGCCCAGTTCCTGTAAGCGGAGCCGAATGCCACCGAGCCGTCGTTGACGTTAACCTGCCATTTTTTCTTATAAGCTTCTTCCGCATACTTTTCAATGAGCATATTAACTTCAGTAATCATTTTCATGAACCTTTTCTGCATTTCTTCTGGATTCAGTTTAAGTTCTCTTATCATCCTGTCAACTTTGTTTATGAAGAGAATCGGTTTGACTCTTTCTCTGAGAGCTTGCCTAAGGACAGTTTCAGTCTGGGGCATCACGCCTTCAACTGCGCATATCAGCACGATAGCGCCGTCCACCGCCCTCATGGCTCTCGTGACGTCCCCGCCGAAATCCACATGACCCGGCGTGTCTATGAGATTTATCAGGTAATCTTCACCCTTGAACTCGTGAACCATTGAAACATTTGCGGCGTAAATTGTTATGCCTCTTTCCTGCTCTTGTTTATCAAAGTCCATGAAAAGCTGCTTCCCTGCAAACTCCTCGGAAATCATTCCTGCGCCTGCCAGAAGATTGTCTGAGAACGTGGTTTTCCCGTGGTCTATATGGGCCACTATACCAATATTCCTTATCTTATCTTTCTTATCCATCAGTTCCTTTACCTTCTCTATCAGGTCAACTTTACTTACCATTTTAGCACCTTATAAATCAATATCAATAACTATGTTAATATTTAAATCTTTCTTGGCTTTATCACAGTCTCCTCGAAATACATAGAAAAATTTAAATTGACAAATCATCCGATTGAAAGGTTTTTGGCAAACTGTAGGTATTCTTCAACGTTTTTTCCTTTGCATCTTTTTCTTACTTCTTCTTCATAATTTCTGAACGATTTTGTGAAGACAATCTCCTTTTTTTCAAATTTATTCGAATCAAAATTCAATTCTCTGCCCATTTCGCTGCTTATAACAGCTTCTTTTTCAGGTATAAACATGACATAAGGGTCTATCTTCTTGTTTCCTTGTCCTTCATAGGCAAATCCAGTAAAAAAATAATTGTCTTTGTTTTGGACTATTCCATATATTTTTCCTCTACAATCCTTTAGTATTTTTTTCATGACATCTAATGAAACGCTAATCTATTTAAGCATTAGTTTTTCGATAAAATTTAATATAGAATTTACCTTGCTCCCTCGGCTTCCCTTTCCAGTCTTTCCCTTTCCTGTATGGCCATGGAGTCCTTCGACTTGTTGTAGGCCGATATTATTTCCTCTGCGAGAGCCTGTTGTATGCTTTTTTTGCTCCTGAAAGATTTCTTGTA
>Ga0172362_10003972_pt1 | contig 12806 bp, 13 predicted proteins | sample LakKivs1_kivu2a2_FD_114534 | JGI IMG/M metagenome (GOLD analysis project Ga0172362, IMG submission 114534) | Sediment microbial communities from Lake Kivu, Rwanda - Sediment s1_kivu2a2 | ecosystem: Environmental > Aquatic > Freshwater > Lake > Sediment | place: Rwanda: Western Province, Lake...
GAGGAACATGACCAACTCATGAATGTTCCACTTGAAACTCTTACCACTGAAGAGCATGATAAACTCATGGATATAAGTCCTTCAGGTTTAACTACTGAAGAGCATAATCAACTTATGGAAGTCCTTACGCTGACAGAGTTTATAGGACTACAGGAATAATAGAATAGGAGGCCTATATCATATGCAAAATACTATTACGGAGCCTGTTATGACTTATAACTTTTTTCTTACTGTAATTTTGATACCTGTAGGTCTTTTAGTTTTAGGGGCGTATATTAAAAGGCTGTTTACTAAATACGAAAAGACTACTGAACATCTTGAAAAGGAAAAAGAAAAAAATCTTGAAGAGTGGCGAGAACGTTTTAGTAAGGGTTTATGTGCCGTTAAGACTACTGTTGATGAAATTAAGGATAGTATGCACGGTAAAGTTGATTGGACTAAACATGATGAGATACATAGAGAAATAGTAAATAATAGAGAAAGAATTGGGGTTATTGAAATTAAAACAGAAAATCTCGAAGATAGAGTCTGTAAATTGGAGGAGGGATAATCATGTCAAACAGAGATATTAATGACTTAATTGAACCTGCTCAGGTTCTTTTTCATGAGTTTCGTATAGGAATGGACCAGGCTAATGTTTCTTTTATGATAACTTCTGTCAAAAGAACCAAAGATGAACAAATAGCTTTATATACTCAGGGAAGAGAAACATTAATTGTTGTTAATGACTTAAGACGTTTGGCTGATTTACCACCTATATCAGCTGCTGAAAATACACGTAAAGTTACATGGACATTAAAGAGCAGACACTTACCTTTAGAAGTTAGTGACCCTCTATGTGTTAAACATCCTGAGTGGATTGGCAAGTGTCTTGCCTTTGATATAGCAATACTAAAGGGTAAGAGACCAGTGTGGGATTTAAAAGTTGACGTTGATAGTGATGGTATACCTGATTATAAGGAAGCAGCAGATATAGCTCGTTCTATCGGATTTAAAGTAGGTGCAGACTTCAAGCCAAATGCAGATTATCCACACATAGAGTTTGACAGGCGTAAAGCATGAAAGAAAGACTGTATAATATCTATAAAGAATTTCTTACTTGGGTAGGAGATATATACATGGCGACAGAGCCACCTCTGTGTAAAGCAGAACAGATAGAGGCAATGCTTGAAGTTATTCAGCCTGGTGATGTTATATGTCGTGGATATAACTACTATCTTGATTCAATATTTATACCAGGTGATTTTACACATTCAGGTATAGTTATTAACAAGAGAGAGATGATTCATAGTATTGCAGAGGGAGTACAGTCTATTCATCCTATTGACTTTGTTAAGGACACTGATAGATTTATTGTGTTAAGACCAAACTATATAGGCAACATTTCAGACGTAATTGACCGTGCTATATGGCACACTGATGATAATAAAACTGAATATGATTTTACATTTAAAGACCCTACAAAGTTTTATTGTCATGAGTTTACAGCAGATTGTGTGTTATATGGAGGAGTTAAGATATTAAAGACTAACAAAACATTTGGGATATTTCCTTTCAAATTTAAACGAGAACTTTATTTAGCTGATAATTTGATTGATATGTGTTATGTAGTATATAGGTTTAATCCTAACAAAATGTTTAGGATAATATAACTGGTTTTTATACCAGTAATAATTAAGGAGGATTTATGAAGAGAGTAAATTTTGTAATCTTGTTTATTGTGATGCTTCTTGTTATCCCGTTTATTGTTATGGCTCAAGAAGCGGCTAAGCCAACTATGGGAACAGTGTTTCAAGACTGGTTTGTTGACTATGTTGCTCCTATTCTTGCTGCTATAATTCTTGCTCTTTTGTCACTGTTACTTAAGAAACTGTTGAGCATATTTGGTATTAAATTAAGTGCTAATAACGAAGCAGTTATTATGGGATATGCTGAAAAGCTTGTACGAGGCGCAGAGGAAATGGCAGCTCAGAAGGTTAAAGAGACTGGAGATAAAATATCATTTACGGGGGCAGACAAAATGGCATATGTTCTTGATGCTTTGTCTAAGAAATTTCCAAAGTTAACTTCAGATGAGATAAACAAAATAGCTTATGCTGCTGTTAACAAAATACCGGGAATAGGTTTGAGTGGTAATACAGAAAGCACAGGTGCTAAATGACACTATATGTCTATACTGGGTTGATTCTTGTTATTATTGCTTTTATCTTTTGGGTATTTAACAAAGGTAAGACAATTGGGTATCAGAAAGGTAAGGAGGACTCAGATGAAGAATGGAAAGATAAGATTAATGTTGTTTATACTCGTGCTACTGACCCCACTGACGATGGCATCAATGTGTCAGACGGTTCAGTGTGGGAAAGTCTCAGAGTTAAAACTGGAGAACGGGTGGAGTCCTCAAGTGGAACTCAAGGGCCAACAGGTTAAATGTATGACTATCAAAGATGTAGAGACATACAGATTATGGACTATTCACGCTCAGGAGGTTTGTAAATAAGTGGCAAGACATAGTTTAGCACAAGATGACCTGATGATGAACAGCTTATTAACTCCTCAGAGAGTTGATGTGCTGTTCACATCAGTATTTGCAAGAACCAATGAAAGTGAAAAGAGAATTATTGTAAGTCGTGGTGGTGCTGGTTCAAGCAAAAGTTATTCTATGTGTCAGGATATGTGGTCAAAGTTTCTCACTGAAAGAAAAAAGAAAATACTTATTGTTCGTAAAACACTTCCTGCATTACGTAACTCTGTGCTTCCTGCCATGAGAGAAGTTGGCAGTGCTATGGGAGTTATGGATAGAATATATGAAGAAAAGGTTATGTTGAACTGGCATTATGGCGATAATCTTGTTCACTTTGGTTCAGTTGATGACCCTGAGAAGATAAAATGTTATCATCCTGATACAGAGATACTAACTAAACAAGGATTTAAGAATATTAAAGATGTTAATAGAGGAGATTATGTTGCTACATTAAATCCTGTTACACGAAAAGCATATTACAAGAAAGTTGTGAATACTTTTGTATATGATTTTGATGGTCAGATGTATTCTCCGGTATCTAAGTTAGGTACACGTGATAGTCATTCTGGTTTTTGTGTAACGCCAGAACACAAGATGTTAGTTGGATTTAAGAAGGACAGAACACTTAGATTTGTCAAGATTAAAGATATTAATGAACGTATTTATATACCACGTTCTGCTGAGTGGGATGGTAAACATGTTACACACTACACTATTCCTTCTTGGAAAACTGTATTGAATGTTAAAACAGATAGTAAGTGGGATGATGGTAGAAAGAATAATGTGTTTGAGATAGAATCGTTTTTGAAGTTCTTGGGGTGGTTTATATCTGAAGGAAATTTGAGTAGTAAAGGATGGAGTATAGTTATTTCTCAGAAGAAAGATAAGGAAAAACAGTTGATATGTGACACAATAAAGAAATTAGGTTATAGATATAATATTGTTCAGAATAGCATAAGATTATATAGTAAAGACCTGTTCTTTTATTTGTTACAGTTTGGTAAATATTGTTATGAGAAAAGAATACCACGAGATATATTGGAACTACATCCAGAACTACTTAAACATCTTTTTGAGACTCTGATGTTAGGTGATGGTACTGTAACTGGAAATAACAGACATGTGTATTCTACCACATCTAGAGGTCTTGCAGATGATGTAAGTGAGTTAGCTATAAGATTAGGGTATGTAGCAACTATCAGAGAAGGTAAAATAACTGCTCATAATTATCCCAATGCACGACAATTCTGGATAGTATCTATCTATAAACAACAGGATGTTTGTGTAGATAAACTTAATACAAGTAAATATAAAGGAAAGGTGTATTGTCTTAATGTAGAGCCATATAATACGGTTATGACTAGATTCAATGGTAAGATTATGTGGTGTGGTCAGTCAACTGATTGGTCATATATTTGGATGGAAGAAGCTACGGATTTTACATTTAATGACTATCTTATTTTAAAGACACGTTTAAGAACAAAGTCTGCTGACCAGAAACGAAACAAGATGTTTTTAACTCTCAACCCTATTGATGAGTATCATTGGATAAAGACTGAGCTTATTGATAAGGAATTTAAGGAAGTAGAAGATATAGCTTCTACTTATAAAGACAACCCGTTTCTTGACCAAGACTATATAGATGATTTGGAGAAACTTGCAAATCAGGATGCCAACTTTTATCGTATTTATACGTTAGGAGAGTGGGGTAGATTAACCAACTTAATCTATACCAATTGGCAAATAATTGACAAGTTCCCTGCTACGTGTGATAATATAATCTATGGTATCGACTTTGGTTATAATGCTCCATCTGTACTGTTAAAATTGGGCATTGAGGGTAATAAAGTATATGAACATCAGCTTATATATAAAAATCATCTTACTAACAAGGATTTTATTGTTGAGATGAAAAAAGTTATTCCTCCAAAGTTGAGAATGAAACCAATATATGCAGACAGTGCTGAACCAGATAGAATAGAAGAGATTAGAAAGGCGGGGTTTAATATAAGAGGTGCTAATAAGAAGGTGAGAGAGGGAATAGATTTTATAAAAAGACTTGAGGTGTGTGTTACTGAAGACAGTACAGATGTCATAAAGGAAAAGAGAGGTTACAGTTGGAGGACTGACAAAAAGGGTAGAGTGATAGATGAGCCTGTGTCGTTTCTTGACCATGCACAGGATGCTGAGAGATACGCTATATATTCACATTTAAAAGGTGTAGCTGAGTATAGGGTTCGTTATGCGTGAGGAGGAACATAATGAGTGTTCTTGATAAAGTTATTACCGGCTTAAGACTGGACAAACAAGTCCTTGGTCTTGCTAACAGAATAAAACGGAGAGGCACACTTTTAGATACAGCAACGTTTATGAAGACATTGGCACAGACTTTAGGATATGGTGCTAATGCAGGTGCTCTGCTTCAGCCTTATAAGGATAGCGTATGGATATATGCTGCTGTAAATGCTATTGCTAATAACTTAGCTAAAGTACCTATCAAATTATTTGAGAGAGGTACATCAAATCTTGTTACTAGTGGTAATGTGTATCAACTGTTAGAAAAACCAAATCCTATTACTACAAGACTTAATTTTATTAAAGCCATTGTAGTGTTTCTTGAATTATATGGTGAGGATTTTATTATACTTGATAACCAACCTAATACACCTACTGATGTAGATGCTATGTGGACATTCAATCCTTCTAGATTCACACCATTGTATAACAAGAATCTGGGAGCTGTTGTTGGTTGGCGATATCAAAAAGGTGCAAAATACGAGGACTTTCCAATGTCTCGTATAAGAATGTCAAAGTATACAAATCCATATGATGATGTTCGTGGTATGTCTCCAATAAGCGCAGCAGCTATGGGTATACAACAGGATTTCTGGACGTCTCAGTTTAATGCTAACTACTTTAAAGAGGGTGTTAGATTAAGTGGTTTTGTATCTGTACCAACAGAACTTACTACAGAACAGTTTGATAGATTCTTTAAACAATTGAATGATAAATACTCAGGTTATACTCGTGCTCATCGTGTAGCTATATTAGAGAATAATGCTAGTTTCACAGAGTCAAAGATGTCACATAAGGATATGGAGTTTTCTCTTCTTAAGAAGATGAGCAGAGAAGAGATATTTGGCGTATATAAAGTAAATGAGGTTGTTCTAGGTCTTTATGATGAAGTGCAATCTTATGAAGGCATTAAGACAGCACACAAGGCATTTTGGGAAGAATGTCTAATGCCACGTATTCTTCATCTTGAAGACTTTTTTAATACAGATGTGTTAAGTGTTATTGAAGGAGGCAGGTATGAGATAAAGTTTGATTTGGCATCAGTTGGAGCACTGCATGAAGACTATAGTGCTCGTGTAACTACAGCAAAGTCTATGGTCAGTATTGGTTTCCCTCTTAACGATGTCAATAAGCGTCTGGAGTTAGGTATGAAAGATGTTCCTTGGGGCAATGTATGGTGGGTTCCTATGGGTACCATGCCAGCAGACCAGATTATGGCTGGTAATACTGGAACTGATAATACAGATGATAAACCACTTGATTCTGAAACTCCAAGTGTTTCAGATGATGATACGCCTGGAACTCAAGAGCCTAATACACAGACAGACGCTGACAAAGCAATATGGCAGAGATTTTTAGCCGTTCAGCTACGTTTAGAGGACTTAACACGAAGCCGAGTTAAAAGATTTATTTTTGAACAACGAAAATTTGTGTTAGAAAACGTGTATAGTAACAAGAGTGCCATGTTTAATGTCTCTAAAGAAATAACACGTTTGCAGAGACTTCTTGGTGCTATATACATTGAGGGAATGAGGATAGGTGCCGAGATGATAAACAGTGAGATTAACAGTGAAATAAGTGATAACACTGTGATTGACTTTGATTTATCTTCTCCTGAGATTGCTACTTATGTTAAGGCACGACTTTCCATAATTCCGAAATCAATAATTGGCGTCGTAGAGAGACAACTGACTAAAGCCATTAAGAATCATACTACTAAAGAGGATATAGCAGATGCTGTGAGAACTGCTTACAACACTGTTTCTAAGAGAATTAATGTCATAGCACGTACTGAATCCTCAGCAGTGATTGTGGTTGGCAGAATAATCCATATGCAACGACTGAATGTTAGATATCATAAATGGATTAATTCTAAGCTTGATTCTGGAGGAAGAGAAACACATAAGTCATATAATGGCAAAATAGTCAGAATAGATGAGTCATTTACAGAAGATTACACATTACGTTATCCAGGTGATTTGTTAGCTCCGCCAGAGGCAGTTATTGGATGTAGATGTTTGACTATTATGGCTGTAGATGCTATCAAATCAAAAAACTATGTAGGAGGTCTATATGTCTAAAATGATTAGACGAGTTTTCAGCGGAGAGATACGTGCTATAGATTTAGAACGTAAGACCATTGAAGTTGTGATGTCAGACGAATCTATTGACCGTTATGAAGAGGTCATTCTTATGTCTGCTTATAAGAAGGCTATTAAACAGTTTGCTAGACACGCTGTTCTACTGTCTTCACATAGGTATGGAGACCTTAGAAATCAGATAGGTCAATGGGAGAAGTTGTGGATTGAAGATAAGAAACTAATTGGTCGCGCCAAGTACTATGTTGGGGAGGGCAATCCTGAGGCTGACTGGGGATTTAAACTAGCTGAGAAGGGAATTGCTGCATACAGTGTAGGCTTTATACCACTTAAAGTTAAAGATACACCTTATGATGAGTGGAAGGAAGCTAAGGAGAAAGGCAAGACTATACCAAGACGTTATTATGAAGAGTTAGACTTGCTTGAAACAAGTCAGGTCCTGATACCTGCTAATGCAAACGCACTTCAGAATGAGTTCAAAGATGACGTTGTTCGTGGATTGGCAAAACGTGCTACAAGTGAATTGACAGAAGATGACTTTTCACGTTCAGAAGATATGCCTGACGATAAGTTTCTTGTAAAAACAGTCTATGACGAGACTGTTGAAGATGACGAGATAGATAATCTCGACTATGCTACAACATTGGGAGATGACGTTACATTGTTAACTGCTAATGAAGAGATTGTCAAAACTGATATAGATAACACCGATGTTGATTGTAAGACGGTAATTCCCTACCATAAATATCCTTTAGCAGATGAAGGAGCTTCTTGGGATGGGCCTGGTGAGGTTGCTAAGGCAGAGGTCAATGACCTAAAGAAGATGTGTACGGTCATTGTTGGTGACTCTAATGTTAAAGGTAGTTACAAACTGCCTCATCACACTAAAACAGGTTACAAGACAGTTTGGAGAGGTGTAGCAAATGCTGCTGCAAGACTAGCTCAAACTGATATGCCATCTGGCGACGTTACTGGTGTTAAGACACACTTAGGTAAACACTATGAAGACTTTGGTAAGAAATCTCCTTGGTCTAAGAGTGTGGAACTGTGGAGTGTGTGGGAGGCACATTGTAAAGAGTCTACTACAGTTGATGACATAGCACGATTTGATAAACAGACTTTTAAAGAACTGTTTGAGATTGAGCTGGACGAGTATGTGAAGGATTATCTTCACTGTCTTGACATGGAACATGTAGTAGAACATGAGTCTCATATGATTACATGTAGCAAGTGTAATACAGAGTTTGATTACAACTCTATTTCTGAAGCTGGAATGGGATATGTAAAATGTCCAAACTGTGGCATTTCTATTGACCAGGAAGGCAATGTTTATGAGGAAAAGTCAGATACAGAAATAGAGAATCGTGGTTGGGAAGAAACTGAAAATGAGATTCGTTGTAGACTGAAAGACCCCGACAAGTATGATAAGTTCAGACGTTACACCATTAAGAAAGATAAACCTCGTGTGTATGGCATTTATGGTAAGATTAAAGGCGAGGACAAGTGGGAGACACAGGCTTTGAGGTTTCCTAAGGGAGATGGTTGGACTATGGACTCAGCAAAGGCATGGTTGAAAGAACATCCAATAAAAACATTTGAGGAGGCCAAAATGGAGTTTGATGAAATGATAGCTGAAATGCTACAGACATTGAAAGGGATACAAGAAACACTGACTGAGATAAAAACTGTTAATGAAGCACATTTTAAAGAAATTGGTGACAGACTTGTTGGTATTGAGGGGGCAACCAATGTCAATAATGTGCTACCAAACAAGACTTATGTTGACGGCATTCTACAGCCAGATGAAGAAGAGGTTGTTACTGTCACAGATACAGCCGACTCAACAAAACTTAATGACATTATGAATCTGTTGGTTGAGGTAAAAACAACCTTGGAAAAGGCTTGACAGTGTGGTTTGGGTGGACTACAATATAATTTATGATAGGTTCAGTCCTTATAGGACAATGTGCCATGAATTATACTGAAGATAAAAAACTAAATAAGGAGGACATACCATGGAAGTGAGTTTACAGCAAGTATTAGATGAAGTCTTGAAGCAGAAGGCTCTTATAGAACTGAAGTTTCAGGAGAAAGACGGTAAGGAATTAGCATATGAGAAGGCAATGTCTGACCTGGAAGTGCGTATAGCACAGATGGAGAGAATATTAGCTCCTCATTCAGTATCAGTGTCTGGAACTGAAGATGTAAAGTTCAGTTTCGCTTAGGCTCTCTATGCTATTACTACAAAAGATTGGACAGACGCCGGTCTTGAGAAAGAAGTGTTTGATGCTGCACGTAAGAAAGCTCTTGAGACAGGTAGTGGCGAAGCTGGTGGCTTTCTTGTACCTAAAGAAGTTGCTACAGGTATTATCGAACAGCTTGAAGCTAAACTTGTATTGGCTCAGGCAGGATGTACATTTCTCAGAGGCTTGTCAGGCTCACCTTACGAACTCCCAAGGCAGTCTGGAGGCTCAACTGCTTTCTGGGTAGGTGAGAATCAAGACCTTCAGGAGTCAACACTTACCTTCGGTACGTCTCAATTAACACCGAAACAGGTTGCCTGTCTGGTTAAAACATCAGCCAGATTGCTTAAGTTAGCAACTCCCGATGTTGAATCAATGATTACAAGGGACATCACAACCAGACTGGCTCTTAAGGTTGACCTAGCCGGTTTGAGGGGGCAGGGAACAGTCACACAGCCAAGAGGCGTTGCTAATCAGGAAGGCATTAACACTGTGACAATTGGTGATAACGGTGGCAACATCAACTTCGACCTACTGGAAGATATGGAGTATGCTCTTGAAGAGGACAATGCTCTGTTCGGCAAACTTGGCTACATATGGCACCCATGTACAAAAAGAAATCTTACCAAACTGAAAGTGAAACAGTATTCAGAAGACACAGGTGGTCAGTATATTGTTACACCTATGACTCAGCTTCAGTTGAAGGACTGGGTTTCTTACAACTTCTTCCAGTCAACACAGGTTCCTACCAACTTAACAAAGGGTTCGGGCACTGCTCTTACAGAGATTTACTTCGGCAACTGGGAAGAACTGATAGTAGCTGACTGGGGTGGGTTTGAAATAGCGTCGTCTACAGAAACATATGATGCTTTCCAGAAGGTTCAGACCTGGATAAGAATCATACAGGATGTTGACATAGCAATTCGTCATTCAGAATCGTTCTGTCTGATTAACGATGCTAAGAAAGTGAATTCGTAAGATAGCGGAGAGGGTCAGATAATGACTGACCCTCTATAAACTTTAAAGGAGGTATGATTATTATGAACTACAAGTTGGACGAAGAGTTAGTTTATGTAATAGCAAGTGCGCCTTACGATGCTGGAGACGGCGCCATTAAAGGCAATGCCGTAGACAGATTAGGGTTCGGCGCTGCTTCATTTGTTCTGTCTGTCGGAACTGGAGTAGGTAGTCCTGGAACATTTACTGTTGATATGAAGATTCAGGAGAGTGACACTACAGCAGACAGTGACTTTGGGGATATAGCAGGTGCTTCAATCACACAGTTGACAGGTGATTCTGGTGTGTATGACGGCGACCAGATTTCTCTCAATCTTGAGAACAGAAAGAGATATCTGAGAAGTGTAACAACTGTCAATGTTACCACTCTGACATCAGTGCCAATTAACGTTCTTTGTATCCTTGGCTCAGCAGACAAGAAACCTGTTACACAGATACTGTAACTAAATAAGGGAGGTCTTCGGGCCTCCCTTATTTTATTCTCTTGGAGGAGGAGAGTATGAAAGACACAGAAAATATTAGAGTAAAAGTTCGTGATGATTATTCGTTTTACAATAACGGAAGGATATTCACTAATGGTGCTATAGTAGTAACCTCAATATCAAACTTCAGAAATCAAACGCATAAAGCAACTCCCTGTGACAAGTCCGGAAAACCTCTTAAGTATGAAATAACTGAAGAAGGCGAGTTCATATTTGAATATCAGAAGAAGATGGGAGCCACTACACCTGAACCTGAATCTGTAATAGAAAAACAAGAAACCAAAAAAGAAGAAGAGGTTGTTGAGGAAGAAGAAGAGAAAGAAGAAGAAGAAACTGAGGAAGACGTGAATAAGAATACTGATAAAGACGTTGGTAAAGATATTGCCAGTAACAGAGCAATAACAAGAACAAAGAGAACTAAAAGAGTAAACAAGTAAGACAGGTTTAATGAATCGTGTTAACGTCATTATTGCCAAACGAGGCAGAAATGAGTATCTAAAAGTATGTTTAGATTATCTAGACTATAGCAACTTTATAGCAGAATTAGATGTGGAAGTGTACGTGATAGATGATGTTGTTCAGGTCTATCCTACACTTCCATTTTCTTATTCAAATATTAATGTTAATTATATGTTGTGTAAGAATAACACATCAGATTTATTTGTTAAGTCTGCTTTGTTGAATCAAGGCATATATCATATGAGGAAAAATTATGACTGGTTATCAGTAGTAGATATAGATATGGTAGTTGATGGCATGTTCTTCAGAACTATTGCTAACAATATGAATAAACGTTCCTATATAATATCTAATGGAAAGAATCTTAACAAGACTCTTACACAGAGTTTGTTAAGTCAATCACGTCTTGTAACACCTTCTGTATCCACACGTAAATTAGATTTTTGTGCTGGAAATTCACAGGTCTCTATACACAAAGAAGTAGTTAACTTGTTATTTTCTATATACAAGGAAGAATTATATTCTACAGAGTACGAGGGTTGGGGGTGTGAAGATTCTGAACTATCATTCAAGGCTAGAGATATGCACATTATGAAGTTGATTGAAAGAAAACACATACGTGATATGTGGTTTCATCTTTATCATGAATCAAGCAAGGATTTTAAGTTGTACGAGAGAAATAATAATATATTCATGAAAAGAGTGTCAGATAATTTTGTTACTTTGAAGAGGTGGCTTGATGAACAGTGTAATAATTCCAACTTGCAAACGTCTAGAGGATGTACAACCTCTACTTGAGGAGTTGCGTCTTAATACACCTAGTGTTAAGATAATAGCAACTTGTACTTCTGGAAGTGCAGCAGTAAATAGAAATATAGGTCTTTCTTACATGTCTAGAAATGAGTGTGTTGTAATGATTGATGATGATGTTACTGGCTTCTTCCCTGGTTGGTATGATAAGTTAGTTACTCCACTATTGTCTGACATGAATATAGCAATTATAGCAGCAAGACTACTTAGACCTGATGGTAGATTGGCATATATGATGGGAGAGAACTACAATCTTGAAGAGCATTTGGTTAATGTAATTGAAAAGAGAGTACCAACTGCCTGTATAGCTTTTATTCATGAGGGAATATCATTTGATGAATCTTTTGTAGGAAGTGGTTTTGAGGATACCGATTTTTGTAAACAGTTTGCAGTAAGATATCCTAAAGGTAAGTTTGTTGTAAATAACGATGTAAGATTGATTCACAAAAATGAGATGAAATGTCAGAAAGGTGAATACTGGAAAAAGAATCAGTCTTACTTTGTACGTAAGTGGCCTGAGGAGTATGATAGAGAATATGGAGGTAGAAGGTGAAACTGATAGCGTTATACAAGACTTTCTCTGGAGAGGACTTTGTTATAGCTAGCATAGAAAGTATATACAAACACTGTGACAAAATTGTGTTTGTTCATTCTAACTACAGTTGGATGGGAGAGAAAGGCAATACTGTAGCACCTGTAGTAGAAAACTGGTGTAAACTACATGATGTTGAACACAAGATTATAAATTTGTATACCAATATAAATGACCAAGAAAAACAATATGATTTTGGTGTTGATTACATTAAAAAGCACATCACCAGCGCTTCTAATGACTTTATCATGTTAATTGACACAGATGAAGTGTGGGATGACGTTCAGC
>Ga0172362_10003973_pt1 | contig 12806 bp, 11 predicted proteins | sample LakKivs1_kivu2a2_FD_114534 | JGI IMG/M metagenome (GOLD analysis project Ga0172362, IMG submission 114534) | Sediment microbial communities from Lake Kivu, Rwanda - Sediment s1_kivu2a2 | ecosystem: Environmental > Aquatic > Freshwater > Lake > Sediment | place: Rwanda: Western Province, Lake...
AAAGCATGGGGATAGCGCTGGGTTATTTCTAAGCCCGCATTAACCGCGGCTCGGAAAGCAGTAGTGGAAACCTGACAAAGTCCACCCCCGTATTCAGGAATAGTTTTATCCTTTTTAATGGTTAGTTCTGGCAAGTATCCTTGTTCTGGTCCGATTTCTCCCAAAGTTTTATCAAAAGAAAATTCCTCGCTTGGCTTTATTAAAACTCCATTAAATTTAGCTGCTCCAATTTTAATGTTATGGATTCTGCTAACAGGCGAGCCGGAAAAATTAGAAATTCCTTTGGCAAGAAGAGCAGTAATTCCTATATTGTTAATTTTGTCAGTGGTGATTTTTGGTTGAAGTTTTGTTATTTTAAGCTCAATTTCCTTGCTGCTGTTTTGGAGCCCCTGCGAAACAATGGGAACGCTCTCTTTTAATTCTAATCTTATTCCTTCTTGAGATAAGGCAAAAGCAATTACTCGGTTATCTTTAATGGTTAACTGGGCATCAACTGCTTCCCGGTTAATTAAAGGCACCAGAGAAATAAGATAATCTCTAACTTTTTCTTCAGGGAAAGTCACGCCCAAAATTTTATTAAAGGGATTTTTCGGGTCAGTAACCGGTTTAAAATCCATCAATGACAAAAGAATTTCCTTATCTATGGAATCAACTACCTGTTTTTCTTTGTCCTCAACAATAATCAGTTTGAAAGGAGCGGCTTCTAAAAGTTTATTAGCTTCTTGCTGAGCTTTTTCAGTTTCGGTTTCCAGTACCTCTGGTTTCTCTTTAATTAAAGAAAGCTGAATTGGGTTTTGCTGAAAGGATTCTATATTTTCTTCGAGCGCTTCTTTAAACTCCTCTCTATCAATAACTATTCCCGCAGAGCTGGAAGTGGTTACAAAATCTTGTTTTTGTCTATCGTAAACAAGCGAAGCATTTTTAGCTGGTTGATGAACCAAATAAAGATTTTCCAGGAAAAACTTTTCTAATTTTTCTTCGTCGATTTGCCAAGCTGGTTCCAAATTATAACCAATAAGCGATCTGATTTGCCACCAGGTATTAGCCAAAAATTTGCCTTTCTGACATCCTTTTTCAAAAGCCAATTTTACAGTTTCGGGGATATTTATTTTCACACCCATTTTCTCGGGACTGGCTTGCCAATAGAATTCTTCGTAATTCAAGGGGATTTCTGTTTTTAGGAAAGATTGACAGCTTGCTTTTAAAACTTCTTCCGCCTCTTGGGCATAGAGACCACCCACCGGAGTTTCTGCTATTCTTAATCCCCAACTAATTTTGTTATTATTGAGTATGTTCAGAAAAAGCGCAAAAATTACCGCAATTAAAATAATTGCTAATCCAATTAAAAATTTTTTCCGTTTAAAGATATTCATCTTCATAAAATAATTATATAATTAATTTAATGGTAAACAAAATCTTAAATCATAGGTCAAGGACGATTTTTTCTGCTGCCTTTGTTTTAGGAATTGCGGCTTTAGCCAGCCGTCTTTTGGGTCTGATTCGGGACAGATTATTGGCTGGTCGGTTTGGGGCAGGCGATGAGCTGGATATTTATTTCGCCGCTTTTCGTTTGCCAGATTTAATTTTCAACATTTTGGTTTTAGGAGCAATCTCGTCGGCATTTATTCCAGTTTTTGCCGAATATTTCCATCGAGATAAAAAAGAGGCCTGGATTTTAGTAAACAAAGTTTTAAATTTGGCTATTTTGGCTTGCATAATTTTGGCTGGTTTTTTGGCTATTTTTACGCCTCAACTGATGTATCTGATTGCTCCAGGATTTACGGGAAGCAAACGCGCACTGACCATTTTGCTTACCCGAATTATGTTTTTGAGTCCAGTTCTTTTGGGAATTAGCAGTATTTTCAGTGGAGTTGTTCAGTATTTTCAGCGCTTTTTGGTTTATTCCTTAGCCCCAATTATGTACAACCTCGGTATTATTTTGGGGTTTTTTATTTTTGTGCCAATTTGGGGAATAATCGGCTTGGCTTGGGGCGTGGTCTTTGGTGCCTTTCTTCATATGTTGATTCAGTTGCCCAGTGCGGTTTATTCCGGGTTTAAGTGGAAAGTAGTTTTGAATTTTTCCGACAAAGGAATTGGTAAGATTTTCAAATTAATGATTCCCCGAACAATGGGTCTAGCTGGTCTTCAGATTAATTTTTTGGTCATCACTGCCATTGCCTCCACCCTGGCTTCGGGCAGTATCACCATTTTTAATTTTGCTAACAATATCCAGTATGTGCCAATCGGAATTCTGGGCATTGCCTTTGCTACTGCGCTTTTTCCCGCCCTGTCTAAAGCCTTTGTCAAGCAAGAAAAAGAAGAATTTTCTCGTGATTTTTCTCGCACTTTTTCTCAAACTCTTTTTTTGATTATTCCCCTAAGTGCCCTATTTTTCATTTTGCGAGCTCAGATTGTTAGGGTGATTTTGGGAACCGGTCAATTTAGCTGGATTGATACGCGTTTGACTGCTGCGGCTCTGGGTATTTTTTCTTTAAGTATTTTTGCCCAGAGTTTAATTCCCTTGATTAGTCGGGCTTTTTATGCTTTTCAAAATACTCGTACTCCAGTTTTGGTTAGTTTAGTCAGTATTTTAATAAACATTATTTTTAGTTTTGTTTTTGTCTGGATTTTAAAATTTTCTGCTACTTCGGTTTCTTTATTTTCCGAAATTTTAAAACTCAAAGGAATTAAAGAGCTCACCATTTTAGGTTTGCCTTTGGCTTTTTCCTTGGCTAATATCGTTAATTTTATAATCTTATTAAGATTATTTGCTAAGAAAATAAATTGGTGGCAACCAAAATATGTTTTGAATTCCTGTGCCAAAATTATTTTGGCTACTTTATTGGCGGGATTGACCGCTTATGCTTGTTTGTATGTTTTAGCTTTGATTTTAGATACCCATACTTTTATCGGTATTTTCTTCCAGGCATTTATTGCCGCGGTTATAGGGTTAATAATTTATTTCGTTACCACCTTTCTCCTCAAATCGCCTGAGGCAATGGGTTTAATTAGGAAAATTTTTAAAAGATAAATGGAAAATATTAGAAATTTTTGTATAATTAGTCATATTGACCACGGGAAGTCCACTTTGGCTGACCGTTTTTTAGAAATTACTAAAACAGTTAATCCTAGAAGAATGCGACCGCAGTATTTAGACCAGATGGCAATAGAAAGAGAGAGAGGAATTACCATTAAGATGCAGCCAGTGAGAATGAATTGGAAAAATTATATTCTGAATTTGATTGATACTCCGGGCCATGTAGATTTTTCTTATGAAGTTTCCCGAAGTTTGGCTGCGGTTGAGGGGGCAATTTTATTAATTGATGCTACCCAAGGGATTCAGGCACAAACCCTAACCAATTTGGAATTGGCTAAAAAAGAAGGATTAGTTATTATTCCAGTTATCAATAAAATTGATTTACCTGCCGCAGAGATTGAAAGAACAAAACAAGAAATAATCAATTTTCTAAACATTTCGGAAAAAGAAATTATTTTAATTTCTGCCAAAACCGGAGAAAATGCAGAAAAAGTTTTGGAGAGAGTTGTTGAAAAGATACCGGCACCCGCCTCCGCCGAGGCTTCGGCGGGCGAGTCAGCAGATAAGAGCTTGCGAGCTCTTATCTTTGACTCGGAATACGATTCCTATAAAGGGGTAATTGCTTATGTGCGAGTTTTTGATAGTTCAATTAAAAAAGGAGAAAAAATTTATTTAACGCAATCAAAAGCCAAAGCTGAAGTTTTAGAATTGGGTTATTTTAAACCCGAACTTCTGGAAAGCCAAGAATTAAAATCCGGCGAAATCGGCTATATTGCCACGGGATTGAAAGATATTGATAAATGTAGAGTCGGCGATACAATTACAAAATTAGAAATTAGAAATTGGAAATTAGAAATTAAGCCCCTTCGGGGCTATCTTGAGCCTCAGTCAGTAGTTTTTGCCAGTTTTTATCCCATTGACAAGGAGGATTACGATTTACTAAAAGAGAGTTTGAAAAAATTAAAATTAAACGATGCTTCCCTAAATTTTTCTCCCGAATCTTCAGGAACTTTGGGCAGGGGATTTCGCTGCGGATTTTTGGGTATGCTTCATTTGGAAATAGTCAGCGAGAGGCTAAAAAGAGATTATGACTTGGATCTAATAATTACCTCGCCAAGTGTAGTTTACAAGGATAATAGGGAGCCGTGGATGGAATTGGAGATTATTGCCCCTGCTCAATATCTCGGCCAGATTAATGATTTATTAAGCAGTTTTCCCGGAGAATTTAAAGACACTCACTGGCTGATCAAAGAAAAAATTGTTATCCATTATCAGGGACCACTTGATATTATTTTACAGGGGTTTTATGATAAGCTTAAAAATGTCAGTTCCGGATATGCCTCAATGAGCTACGGATTAATTGGTTATCGGGAAGCAAATTTGGTTAAATTGGATATTTTAATTAACAAAGAAAAAATTGAAGCGTTTTCCAAAATGGTTCGCCGAGAAAATGCCTATAAAGAAGGGAAGAAAATGGTTGAACTTTTGGAAAAAGAATTACCTCCTTATCAATGGGCAGTGCCAATTCAAGCTGCAGTTGGAGAGAAAGTTATTGCCCGAGAAACCAAGAAAGCAATGCGGAAGGACGTGACTGGTTATCTTTATGGTGGAGACGTAACCAGAAAAAGGAAATTATTAGAAAAACAAAAAAGAGGCAAGAAAAAATTGGCTAAATTCGGCAAAATCACCATCCCCCCTGAGGTATTTTTAAAAATACTAAAAGAAAGATAATGAATCAAAAAAAATTTGCAAAATTAGCTAAGGTAGTTTGGATTATTGCAGTTATAATCGTAACTTTGGGTATGATTGCCTTTTTACTTATACCATTATTAAAATAGGTTACAAAATTACAAAAATATACAAATCTACAAAAATATACAAATCTACAAAATGACTAAATTTACACATTCAAAAACATTTATTTCACTTTTACTGGCCATATTTGTACTGGCCTTGATTGCTTTTGGTCGCGAGGGGTATCGGAATTTTGAAATTAGCCGAGAGATTAAAAGCCTAGAGAAAAAGATTAAAGAATTAAAGCTTGGCAACGAAGAACTTTCAAAAATAGAAGAGTTTTTTCATTCTAGGGAGTTTTTAGAAAAAGAAGCCAGATTAAAATTGAATTTAATTAAGCCCGGAGAAAAAGTGATTATTGTCAAAGAGCAGGAGCCGGCTGAAAAGCCCGAGCAGAAAGAAGATATAGCCAAAGAAATTTCCAATATTCAGAGATGGTGGGAGTATTTTTTTGAGAAGGGATTATGAAAGAAGAATATCTAAAAATCGGGTTTGCCCGGGATTTAAAAAATTCTAAAGACAGAAGATTATTCCGTTTTTTGGAGATTTTGCCCGGAGCCCTAAGTTGGACTACGCTTTTGTTGTTAGTTTTTCTTTCTTGGCAGCGTCCAGTTTGGATAGCTTTTTTTATCATTGCTTTTGATATTTATTGGCTTTTAAAAACAATTTTTTTATCTTTTCACCAGCGAGCTTCTTTTAAGCGAATGAGGAGAAATTTGAAAACCGATTGGTTGAAAAAATTGGAGGAAATGCCCCAGAATTGGCACGAGATTTATCATTTGGTTATTTTACCAATGTATAAAGAGAAATTGGAAGTAATCCGTTCAAGCTTTCGAGCATTAGCTGATTCAAGATATCCCTTAAATAAATTGATTGTAGTTTTAGCTATTGAGGAAAGAGCAGGTGATTCAGCCCAAGAAATTGCTCAGCAAATAAAAAAAGAGTTTGGTGATAAATTCTTTCGGTTTTTAATTACAATTCATCCTCAAGGAATTAAAGGAGAACTCAAAGGCAAGGGAGCTAATGAGACCTGGGCAGGCAGGATAGCTAAGAAGGAGATTATCGACCACTTAAAAATTCCCTATCAGCATATCGTTGTTTCTTCCTTTGATGTTGATACTCAGGTTTATCCCCAATATTTTGCCTGTTTGACTCATCGCTATTTAACTTGTCCCGACCCTCTTCATTCCAGTTTTCAGCCAATCCCCGTATACAACAATAATATCTGGGACGCGCCTGCTATTTCTCGGGTCGTGGCAATGGGTGCGACCTTCTGGCACATGGTTCAGCAGGAAAGACCAGAGAGAATGTCCACTTTTTCTTCCCACTCTATGAGTTTTAAGGCAATTGCAGAAATGGATTTTTGGCCAGTTAAAAATGTTTCCGAAGATTCGCGGATTTTCTGGCAGTCAGTTTTATTTTACGATGGCAATTACCAGAATGTCCCTTTGTATCATCCGGTTTCCATGGACGCTAATCTCGCGGATAATTTCTGGCAAACTATGCTTAATGTTTTTAAGCAACAGACCCGCTGGAGTTGGGGAGTGGAAAATGTTCCTTATTTCACTTTTGGCTGTATAAAAAATAAAGCAATGGCATTTAAAAAGAAAATTTACCATTGCTTTCATCATTGGGAAGCGTTTTGGTCTTGGGCAACCAATTCTTTGATTATTTTTCTCTTGGGTTGGTTGCCTTTGATTTTGGGAGGAAGAGAGTTTAATATGACCGTTCTTTCTTATAATTTACCGCGCTTAACTCGGACAATCATGACTTTGGCAATGATTGGTTTAGTGGTTTCCGCTTTTTATGCTTTACTGCTTTTGCCACCCCGTCCGCCAAAATACAAATCAAGAAAATATATTTGGATGGTTGTTCAGTGGTTTTTAGTTCCTTTGGTAATGATTATTTTCGGCGCCATCCCGCCCTAATTTCCCAAACCCGCCTCATGCTCGGTAAGTACATGGGTTTCTGGGTCACAGAAAAAGAAAGAAAGGAATAGATGAGAATGTAAAATTAAAATGTCCCTAATTTCTACGATCGTAGAAAAAGGGGACATTTGACTTGACAGGATTTTTTGATGAGGATTTGAAACTTATTCCAAATGTATGGTTTGTTTGAATTGGGAGAGGTTTTCACCCAGCAATAGGTGATATTTTAATTCTGGGTCTTTGGAAAGTAAATTCAATGCTTCTTGGCGGGTGGTTTTGACTAGGTTTAAATCCTTTAAACTTGTCATTGCTAAGTCAGGCAAGCCAGATTGAGCCACGCCGTAAAATTGTCCTGGTCCCCTGATTTCCATATCTTTTTCTGCTAATTCAAATCCGCTATCATATTTTTGTAAGGCACGTAATCTGGCAGTAGCTTTTCCTGAGGTGCTGAATAAAAAACAATATGATTGATGTTCACCTCTGCCCACCCGGCCGCGAAATTGATGTAATTGTGCCAAGCCAAATCGGTCAGCCCCTTCAATCATCATTGCTGTGGCATTGGGAATATCAATTCCTACTTCAATTACTGATGTGGAAACTAAAACATCGGTTTTTTTATTTTTGAAATCTGCCATTATTTTTTCTTTTTCTTTGGATTTCATTTTTCCGTGGAGCATATCAATTTTTAAATCGGGAAATATTTTTTCAGAAAGCTTTTCATATTCTTCTTTAACTGCTTTTATTTCTGCCCATAATAATTTTCGGGAATCAATGCTTGTTTGCCCCTTTGTATTGGGATTATTCTTAGGGGATTCAAGGGGACTCGAAGGGCTTGCCCCGAGTGAAGTCGAAGGGTCGATACGGGGACAAATTACAAAAACCTGCCTGCCCTTTTTAACCTCACGCCTGATAAATTCATAAGCTGATTCTCTTTCTTCGGGCGGAATAATTCGGGTAATAATTTTTTGCCTGCCTTTGGGCATTTCATCCAATAAAGAGATGTCTAAGTCGCCATAAATTGTCAGAGCCAGAGTGCGCGGAATAGGGGTAGCAGTCATGGATAATAAATGGGGTATATTTTCCCCGCGAACTAATTTGGCGCGCTGTTCAACTCCAAATCTATGCTGTTCGTCAACAATTACCAAGGCTAAGTTTTTGAATTTAACATTTTTTTGAATTAAGGCATGGGTGCCGATTACAATGTCTGTATCTTTGGGGGAATTTTTTTTGCTTCCTGTCAGTAAGCCGATTTTCAATTTAAAACTTTTTAATAATTTACTTACTTCTTTAAAATGTTGCTGAGCTAAAATTTCCGTGGGCGCCATAAAAGCAACCTGAAATCCAGATTTAGCAGTTTCCAGAGCAGCCATGGTTGCGACCACGGTTTTGCCTGAACCCACATCCCCCTCTAAAAGTCGGTTCATGGGCTGATTTTTAGCTAAATCCTGAATTATTTCCCAAGCGGATTTTCTTTGAGCATTGGTTAATTTAAAAGGAAGATTTTTGACAAAAGATTGAATCAAATCTTTATTAAAAGAAATTTTGAAAGCATTTTGTTGGTGGAGTTTTTTTCTTTGTTTTAAAACAAAAAGCTGAAGCAAAAATAATTCTTCAAAAGCAAATCTTTTTTTCGCTTCTTCAGCAAGTTTTAAATTTTTCGGAAAATGAATATTTTTTAGGGCAATAATTATTGAGGGTAATTTCTGGCGTTTTAGAACATCCCAGGGAATAAATTCTTTAATTTGACCGGCAGCTGGTAAAATTAGTTTAACGTAATATCTTAAAAATCTTGAACCCAAACCAATGGTTTCTGGATAAATCGGAACTAAACCCGCAGTGTGCGTAGGGATTTTACCAAAAGTCAGCATTTCATAGCTGGGATTAGAAAGATAAGGACCATCTTTGCCCAGGGTATATTTGCCGGACAGACTATATTTTTTGCCCGGCTTTATATTTTTAATCAAAAAGGGTTGATTAAACCAGATAACTTTTATTGAAGCGGTAGGGTCTTTAACCAATGCCTCGGTTAGACACATTCTTTTTTTGAAAGTACGGATGTTTTCAATTTTTAAAATCTCGCCCTGGATTGTAGCGGTTTCATTTAATTTCAATTTATCAATAGTAATAATTTTGGAAAAATCCTCATAGCGATTGGGAAAATGATAAAGTAAATCCCGGACCGTGACCAGCCCGAGTTTGTGAAACTTTTTCAAATATCTTTCATTAATTCTCGGCAATTTCCCAATTGGCGTATCAAGCGTATATTTAACCATATTTTTAAAATACCCCTGACAGGAGTTGAACCTGTGATCTCTTCCTCCGCAGGGAAGCGCTTTATCCACTAAGCTACAGGGGCTTAAAATCCTGCTCTTTTCATCCAGACATCAATCAGGGATTCGCGGTGGCGGCGTTCGGGCAGGAATTTTAAAAGAAATTTTCTGATTTCATTGGGATTTTCGTCGGCTAATGGTATTCGAACATAGGGAAGAAAAGTTTTTTTGCTTCTTAAACTCAATTCTTTCTCATCTGGCGGGTTATAAAAAATCCAGAATGAACGCAGGCTGTCAAACTCATGAAGCCGGTCATCAATCTCCACCCCCTTTTCATCAATTTTGAATTTTATAATTCTCGGCTCTTTATTGGCATAAATATAAAAAACAAGAAAAGCCAAAATAATAAAAATTAAAAATAGAATATTTTCTATGAGCAGAGCAATGATGCCTAAAACAATAGTAATAATCGCTGGAATTATAAACCAGGATTTGGTTTTGGCTTTTTTTTCAAATTCTGGCGCCTGCCACTCAAATTCTTGGAGAGTTGTTTGAGTTTTTTTAGTTTTCATTACGGAGGAGGTGAGATTCGAACTCACGAGGCCATTTCTGACCTACCTGTTTTCAAGACAGGCGCAATCGTCCACTATGCGACTCCTCCATTATTACACCACCACTACTTGATTCTTGCCTTGTTTTTTGGCCTTATAAAGGGCTTTATCAACTTTTTCAAAAATTTCTTTGTCCGAGTATTTGGGATGGGAATGAATAACCCCGATACTTAAAGTAAGGGGTAATTTTTTTTGAGCATTTTTTAAAATAAATTGTGCTCTTTTTTCGCCTTGGGCTAAGGTGGTTTCTCTTAGAATTATGGCAAATTCCTCGCCACCCCAGCGCGCCACAATATCAAAATCACGAACCGAATCTTTAAGGAATTTAGCCACTTTTTTCAAGATTTTATCTCCGTAAAGATGTCCAAACTTATCATTGAATTTCTTGAAATCATCAATATCAATTAGAAGCAGGGAGAATTCTTCCTTTCTTCGGTGTTTACCATTGTGCTTGCTTAGCCATCTCACTTCTTGGCAGGCGCTTTTTAGAAATTCAGAAAAAGTGTGGCGATTATAGACACGGGTTAAAAAATCAATGGTCACCAATTTTTTTAATTTTTCAACCTCCTTTTTTAATTCTCGGTTTTCTTTTTTTAGAATTTTGAGTTCAGTTTTCATTTTAATGAATCAGTTCGGTTTTTTCTTTTAATAGGTGGGCTATCTTTTCAGCCATTATTTCTAATTTTTCCATATATTCTTCGGGATTATTTTGATAATCGAGCGTAATATCATTTTCACCTACCAACACATCTGCTTTTCCTGCATCCTTTTTGGGATTAGCAGTTATATCGATAGTGCAGTAGTCAATTTTTCCTGTTTTTGGATTTTTAAAAGAGAAAAAACAATCCGCCCCTTTTCTGTCTAGGCGAGTTCCGAGAACATTGATAAATTTTAATTCTTCTGGATTTTCAATATCCAAATTTAATTTATCAGCCACCAGGTTAAATAAATCTTTTCCCCATTTTTTCTGGGGGATTTGAGGATTGAAAGGATAGAGCTTTTCGTAAATTTCAAATAATTTTTTATGAGAGAGGTCTTCTTCGGAAACTCCTTCATTTTCTAACCTGTTTTTCCAGTCAATTTTATGACCAAGGCAGGCCTCTTCCAGTTCAAATCCTCGATACCTATATTCTTGTGGAAATTCCATGCGCATAATTATAACAAGTGTTTTTGCTTGATTAAAAATTGTTTGATCCTGCTTTCTGCTAAATCACAATATTTTTTATCAATATCATACGCTACATATTTTCTGTTTGTTTTTAGCGCCGCAATACAAGCTGTCCCGCTTCCAACAAATGGGTCAAGAACAACTTCGTCTTCAAAAGTATAAAGCTGAATTAAACGATAGGGTAGTTCAACAGGAAATGGTGCGGGGTGGCCCACTTTTGTAGCTCGTTCCGCTGAAAATTTCCACACGCTTTTTGTAAATTCTAAAAATTCTTCTTTTGAAATAGTGCTTTTTCGTTTATGAGGGTTTAAGCGAGTAAATGTGTCTTTACAAAAAACAAGAATATATTCGTGAATATCCCGCAACACTGGATTATTTGCTTTTAGGTAGGTTCCCCAAGCCGTAGAGGGGCTAGCGCTACTTCCTTTATCCCAAAGAACTTCTCCTCTCATTAAAAATCCAATATCGTGCATATCCTCAATAATATAGCTATGTAGTGGTAAATAAGGTTTCCTGCCTAAATTTGCTACATTTATACAAGCCCTACCGCCGGGGACTAAAGTCCTGTATGTTTCTTTGAATACTCGTTTTAATAACTCCCTGTATTCTTTGAGAGATAAATTTTCATCGTATTCTTTGCCTACATTGTAGGGCGGCGAAGTAACCATTAAATGAACGCTATTATCCGGAAGCTCTGACATAATTTCGCTACTTTTACAAAAAACTTTATTTATATTTTGGAGGCCAATTTGATTTTCTACATATTCAACATCTCTACCATTATTCAAGCCCTCATAAAGTTTGCTGTTATAAAACCTTGACGAATCATGATTAATTCGCCCCGGCGTCCCAAAAGCGCTAGTTTGTGTCCCATTTTTTCTTTTGGAATCGTAGTATGTCATATTAATCTTCTTTCCAGTAATCCACCCATCTTTTATATGGGTTAAACTCTATTTTCGTCTTTTTCCATAGTATTTCTATGGCCTTGGTGTCTTTATCTTTGACTAAACTTGATAATGCTTCTTTGGTTATTTCCGCTCCCCTCGGATTTGTTCCGGGTTTTGGAAGTTGAATATAATTTTGTCTCCCAATTCGATCAAACAACTTTCGCTGAGATTCTAATGGAATATAATAAAATCCCCCTACGCCTTCCCAATTAATTTGCACAAGTAATATATCGTAGCTGGGATAATAATTTTTACGAAATTCATCTGCTTTTTGGGCATCAACTGTCCAAACTAATTTAACTCCTCCGAACCTAGTACCGGTTATTGTCTTAATAGAAATGGGTGAGCCAAATAATTTAGCATCAATTTCTGGTTCTGTTATAGGAATTTCTGTCTCGACATTTTCTTTTCCAAATCTATAAATAAGTAGTGCGGTAATAATTTTTTCGCGTAAAGAACCAACCTCCATTCCAATTTTTCCAGCCCTTGAACTTTCCACGTCCGCTAGTTGAAATAAATAGGGTAGGCGGCTTTTAATTTTATTTATCAACTTTTCGTCGTTAAAAATTTCTATTAATTTGTTTGACATATTTTTGTTTATGGAATTATTTAAATTTTTCGGAGGAGGTGGGACTCGAACCCACAAGACCCCTTTCGAGGTCGCAGTTTAGCAAACTGCTGGAATGACCATTATCCGACTCCTCCAGATTTTATTTTTTTATTTTACCACAAATCCTACCCTTTCGCAACCACTAAAGCCCAGACTTGTTTGGTGCCATTTTGTTTTAAAATTTTACTCGCTTCAATTAAAGTCGCGCCCGTAGTAGCCACATCGTCTATTAAAATAATTGTTTTCCCCTCAACTGACTGCTTGGGATTAATAGCAAAAGCATTTTTGATGTTTTCCTTTCTTTTTTCATTATTTTTAATATTTACCTGGGGACTGGTGGGAATAGTTCTTTTTAAAATATCGGTTTTTATTGGCAGATTAAAATGTTCAGCTATTTTTTGGCCCAATAATTCAGCTTGATTAAAACCGCGGTATCTTAAT
>Ga0172362_10003976_pt1 | contig 12802 bp, 8 predicted proteins | sample LakKivs1_kivu2a2_FD_114534 | JGI IMG/M metagenome (GOLD analysis project Ga0172362, IMG submission 114534) | Sediment microbial communities from Lake Kivu, Rwanda - Sediment s1_kivu2a2 | ecosystem: Environmental > Aquatic > Freshwater > Lake > Sediment | place: Rwanda: Western Province, Lake...
AGAGTCGCACCCTGCGCGGGTGCGTGGATTGAAACATGCGAACCTCTGCATATCTTTGAAGTGCAGCTAGTCGCACCCTGCGCGGGTGCGTGGATTGAAACCTGACCCTCGAAGTCAATAAGATATGATGTCGTGGTCGCACCCTGCGCGGGTGCGTGGATTGAAACATTCAAAAAACCTTGATAAATACCTATCATGAAGTCGCACCCTGCGCGGGTGCGTGGATTGAAACAAGACCGATCCTGCATGGGTACGATCTGTCAGTCATCCTGTCGCACCCTGCGCGGGTGCGTGGATTGAAACAGCACGCCCTGCATAGATTAACCCGCCGATCAGAGTCGCACCCTGCGCGGGTGCGTGGATTGAAACATTATGATCGTCCCATAAATCCCAAATATCTAAGTCGCACCCTGCGCGGGTGCGTGGATTGAAACCGAATCTGGGTATTGGTATATCCTGATTCCCCGGTCGCACCCTGCGCGGGTGCGTGGATTGAAACAAAGAACTCGTAATCTGTTGCATTATAAACACCGTCGCACCCTGCGCGGGTGCGTGGATTGAAACAGATGACGGCACTGAATTAGTAATCCCCGTGGTTCGTCGCACCCTGCGCGGGTGCGTGGATTGAAATATAATCATTACCTCCAAATAATTGTACTTCTATACTCAACATGGGAATGCAATATAAAGGTTCTTAACCCTGTGCTCAATATATCAAAGATATCCCGAGGGCTCGGGAAAAGCAATTCACAACTTAACAATTATGCACATCCTGACATTGTGAACATGATTTGTAAATAATTCACCTTCGACTGTTAACTTTTAATTTAAAAGTCTTGCCGAATAACAAGAATAACCTGTTACTTTTAAACAAAAAAGCAAACATATGAAAGGCGGAAAAGGCAGGGTGATACAGATGATGAGCCCTGAAAACTATATAAAACAAAGAGCCAGATCACTTCCGGTTTATGAATGTCTTGTAAATACTGATTGGGAAGATTCAAAAATGGCTAATGTGATAGTTACACGAAAACATACTAATAGCAACGTCTCGTTATGCATATACCTCGTGGACCTGTTTTGCCTTGGTGTGAAAGATACTTTGTGGCATTTTAATATGCCCCTGCATGAATACAGTAACATGATCTCGGAAATAGAAGAACAGATGGAATTGAAACCGATATCATATTGTCTTGCACATAACATTATTTTTGCAGCTGTCGATTTTGCCGAGGAATACGGATTCCAACCGCATCGTGATTTCACTTCGATCACATGTTTTATGCTCGAAGAAGACACGGAAGATATAGAACTTATTGATATTGAATGCGGTATGGAAGGAAAACCGGCATACATGCGGTCGCCAGGTCATTCAAAACAAGAATCGGAGAGAATAATTGCCACTCTTGAAAGAAATGCCGGTCCGGGTAATTATTTCTTTTTTGATGAACCAGAAAAGAATGAAAGTATATACGGTGAGGCATCTTATAACGATGATCCCGATGATAATGATCCTTAAGGTTAAATTGATTAAAGGAATTGACATCTGAAGAAAGATCCTCTGATGTTAAAATAATGGCTCCCACCTGACTGGTAAACCTGATAGTAGAACATTTATTTGCAACACTCTGAATTAAATACTATTTTTATTTCAGCTTATTTTCAATAAGATTCAGATCGATTAACATTTAAAGTTATTAGTATGAAATGGTTCCTGGTATTTTCAGCAGTACTGCTTGCATTAATGGCCTGTAAACAAAAAGTTCCTCAAATTCAGAAAGAAGAGATAATCGGCGTATGGGATTGTCTTGCCGGAGGCGAAGCAGAACAATATGAATTCCATAAAACTGATGATGTGTATGGTTTTTATATCTATTCGGGAAGAAGGTTGTACAGTTCCGGAACATGGGAACTTGAAAACAATTTGATCACCATGAAGTTTGATTGGGAAGATACCCTTGTTTTTCCTGTTACGATGCATAATGACAGCATGATCTTCGGTTCAGGGGAAATGATATTTAAGCGTTCTGTGCCTTACGAAAGTGAAGATGCTAATATCTCTGCAGATATTGAGGCAGAAGATACAGAATCAGCAGATTCACCTGAAAATCCGGTGGAAGGTTTAACCAGCCTGGTTTTTTCAGATCCTGAACCCATCAAATTCAGCTGGAATGTCAGTACTGACCGGGATTCATCCGGAGCTGTTGATATTGAAGGATTTGTTATACGTACAAAAGTTGAACTGGCAGGGGATTATTCCCCATTGGGTGAAACACAGGGTAAAATTAGCCAGCATCTTAAAGAACTGGGCTATTCTGTTGATATGTTTAACGCATCTGAAATAACTGACGGGTATATTAAAGATAATAATGTCGTGCTTTTCAGACTTGAAGCTGACGAGGAAAATCCTGTAGGCGAAGCGGCTGTAGCCGTCCTGTATGGGAAACTGAACAAGGAAGAATAAAAACCGGAATTCATATTCCATATTCCATATTCCAGGTTCCCGCATCATCCGGGTAACATGAATTCGCTATAAATGCTGCAATAATGAGAAAGAATATAAGTACGCCTTTCATAATGTATGGCCATACTGCCCTCATACTTTTTGTCTTAGATGAGTATCGCATTGAACGTCTGCACCCTGCGCTCTGAGCTCTGCGCCCTGAGCTATGAAGGATATGCAATCACCCCCTCAAACCTGCTGTAACCTTTTTCAGTTCTCACGGACATCTGCGGATTCCGGTTGCCAAGCATTGTGGCACAGCCGAGTTCTCCGTATTTGTTGATTGCTACGAATTTCTCACTCGGAAAGAATCCGGGATTTACTTTTTTATAGCGATCCACTATCATATTCAGGGCATCCTCGCATGCCTGCTGGGGTGTGCGCCCTTCTTTCATTTTCAGAACCATGTAATAGGATGCACATGATTTAATGACATCTTCACCGCGGCCGGTCGCACCTGCAGCACCTACCTCATTATCAACATATAATCCGGCCCCGATAATCGGGGAATCTCCCACGCGTCCGTTCAGCTTGAAGCTCAGTCCGCTGGTGGTAGTGCAGCCTGCAATATCACCGTTGGAATCTATTGCCAGGACGTTGGTGGTGCCGTAATGGTGCTCGATTCCCGGGAAATCATGCCAGTAGGTTTCTTTCTTCATTATGTTCTGAAGATGTTCCGGAGCTCCCCAGTCATCGGCCGGACTCAATTCCTCCTTCCACCTGAGCCATATTTTCCGTGCTTTCTCAGTAAGCAGGTTTTCTTCCTGGAATCCCCATGCTTTTGCAAACTCAAGGGCACCTGCACCCACAAGCAGGACATGATCGGTATGCTGCATTACAAGCTTTGCGACTGATGCAGGCGTTTTTATGTTTTCAAGACAGGCAACAGCGCCTGCTGAATAGGTTTTCCCGTCCATAAAGGAGGAATCAAGCTGAACGACTCCTCTTTCGTTTGGAAGACCGCCATAACCAACACTTGTATCCTCAGGATCAACCTCGATAACATTAGCGGCTTTCTCAACCGCGTCGACTGCCGAACCTCCTTTACTGAGGATATCCCAGCCGGCTTCCATGGCTTTCTGACCGGTTTCATTCGTATGGCTTGTTATTAAAAGAGGTTTGATGGCTTTAGATTTATCCTGGAAGGAAAATCCTGTTAATGAAGGAAGGATAAATGCACTTGCGCTCAGACCAACGGTCTTGTTGAAAAAAGAGCGCCTAGAAATAAAATTTTTCATAGTGTATTTTTTAAAATTATGATTCAATATTGATGAACTTATAAATCTGTGATTATTATCAATTTGCCTTTTTATAAGATTGTTTAGCTGCTAAACTATTTTTCCTGTCTTACCAAACTCTTTACAACCACCACATCCTCTAAGGCCTCTAAAGCCTCTATAGCCTTCCTCATCTTATCCCCGCCTGTTCCTCAAGCCACCCTGGTCTGTTGGTAGTTATCCCTTTTACTCCCAGTGCAATAAGCCTCCTGGCCTCGGCCGGGTCGTCCACGGTCCATGAATATACTTCAAGTCTGAGGCTTTCAGCTTTTTTCATTACATCCCCGTTAATTAATGAATAGTTTAGACTTACACCTTCCAGTCCGGCTCCCGGCACACTTTCGAATGTCTTGTCAAGCAATTCCCCGTTGCTGCAGAGCCAGTAGCACTTGTTACCGGGAAAGGTTTTCTTTGTGTCGGTTATTGTCTGGAAATCGAAGCAGATAAAAACGAATTTTCCGGTCTTTTCATATTTGTTGATTACCTTCTGAAGCCATGGCAGAATTTCGCTTTTGCATTTGATTTCCACTACAAGCTCTTTTCCCTGTGGCATCGTTTTTATCAGTTCTTCAAGGAACGGGAGCTTTTCTCCCTTGTATTTTTCGTCCTTGAATGATCCTGCGTCGAGTTTCCTCAGGACTTTTGAGGTGGTTTCGCTCACATTGAAATCCTGTCCGGTAGTTCTTTTTGTATTACCATCATGACTGCAGATGATCCTGTTGTCTTTTGTAAGCCATATATCGCACTCCACGGCATCTGCGCCTTTTTCCCATGCCAGCTTCGCGGAGGCGACTGTATTCTCCGGGGCAAGCCAGGAGGCTCCGCGGTGTGCAATAATTTCAACCTGTGAAAAAGTTAATGAGCTCAGCATTGTCGCATAGAGTAATATCAGTGATCTTTTCATTCTGTGTTTGTTATGACCTTTTATTATTTGTTCAGGACTTTATCCAGTTCGGTCTTTATAATCTTTGCCCATATCCGGTAACCTTGTGAATTAAGATGTAGTTTATCGGAGATAAAAAGAGTCTCATCAGGCGTTCCGGTTTCAGTCAGGAATGCATAATCAGTTTGAATGAAGTATGTATTTTGTCTTTTTTCGCAGGCCTCTCTTATGAGATCGTTAGTCCTGCTGATCTCAGGCCACGCTTTCCATCTTGCTAAGGTTGGCGTTACGGCAATCCAGAAAAAAGGAGTATCAGGATGTGTATTTCTGAAGGTTTTCAGTACATTAAGAAAGAGTTTTCTTACTTCCTCCGGGCTTTTATCATTGTTACTGCCGGTAATGTCGTTGGCTATAAACATGACAAGGGCGTTGCATTTATGGGTTGAAAAAATCCTGTTTGCGTACACTGCAAAATCGCTGAGCTTTGCACCGCCGTAGCCTCTCTGAATGATACTGTATGGAGCCATATCGTCGGCAAGTGTACTCCACAGGCGGATGCTTGAGCTTCCGGCAAAAAGGATTGCATCGTCGGGGTATGATTCCGATCTGTCAAGAGCTTCGAACTTTGTGATTTCCATTTCCCAGGCTTTGACTTCCGGAAGATCCCTGAATTCCTTCAGAGGAGAACAGGCTATTAGGATTACAACAGGAATGAATGCAAGATATCTCAACAGGCAAAGCCATCGGTTCAATCCTGACAAATTATACTTCATATCGGTCATGAAAATAGTTATCAGGGTGAAAGATAATGATTCCGCTCTTTATCTTTCCTTATCCTCGGGATTTTTATTTAACAAGAGACTGCAAGACTGTAGGACCGCATGACCGCATGGCTGCATGACCATTTATATCTCGTCCGAGAAAACCGCCCCGGGCAGATCCCTGAGATTATACCTCGATGCCATAGCTTCACCGTATGCTCCTGCCGACCTGATGGCAAAAATATCTCCTCTTCTGGCTTCAGGAAGCTCGATATATTTTGCAAAGGTGTCTGATGATTCACAAATGGGTCCTACAACGTCATACCTGTAAAGACCTCCTTCGGATGTCAGGTTTTCTATTTTATGATGCGCCTGGTACAATGCAGGCCGGATAAGGTCAGTCATGCCGGCGTCGAGAATTGCAAAAAGTGTATTGCTTCCATTCTTTACATACAGAACCCGGGTAATTAGCGATCCGCATTGTCCGATGACCGATCGGCCGGGTTCAAGATGGAGAACCTGCCCTGGTCTGAGGTCAATGAATTCGTTCAGAAGATTGAAGTATTCAGAGAATCCAGGCTCTTTATCTGGATTCTCATAGTCTATCCCAAGTCCTCCGCCGACATTAACAACGTGCAAATCTACATTTCTTGAATCAAACCAGTCCTGAAGCTCATTGATATGGGTGCAGAGGCTTTGGAATACGGACATCTTTGTTATCTGTGATCCGATGTGAAAATGCATTCCTGTCAGCTGAAGATTCTTAAGATCTTCAAGCCTTTTCAGGACATTATCAAGTTCCCAGGTGTGAATACCGAATTTGCTTTCCTCTATACCGGTAGTAATATATTTATGGGTATGGGCTTCAACAAGAGGATTGATCCTGAGTGCGATCCTGGCAACTTTATTCTGTTTAACCGCGAAATGATTAATGACTTCCATTTCGGGGATGGATTCACAGTTGAAGCAGAATATTTCTGCTTTGAGTGCAGACTGGATTTCGAAGTCAGATTTTCCGACACCGGCGAAAACAATTTCCATAGGGGCAAATCCTGCCTTAATGGCTGCATCAATCTCATTATAGCTTACGCAGTCTGCCCCGAATCCGTATGAAGCTATAATTTTAAGAATCCTCGGATTGGCATTTGCCTTAACTGCATAATGAACCTTATAGCCTGAAATATCTGCCTCTTTTTTTAAAACGCCGAGAGTTGAAGTCAATACATCAAGATCGTAATAATAAAAAGGTGTGGCGATATTCCGGAATCTCTCTATGGTATTTTTATCGATCATTTCTCAGTTAAAAAGATGTTTGCTAAGCTGTCTCAGTGCTTTAGTCTTGTTCGCCGTATCGATAAGCAGTGAAAGGCTGTTGGGACTGCCGCCGTATGAGATCATTTTAAGGGGTATCATATTAAGTGCTTCAAATATCTCCGGAGCAGAACCAGTCTTTTCGGTACGGAAATCACCGAGGATACATACGATTGTCTGGTTTTCTTCAACCTCAACTGTGCCGAGTTCTCTAAGGTCTTTTGCTATCTCATTCAGGTACTGCGGATTATCTATTGTGAGTGAAACAGCTACTTCTGAGGTTGTAATCATGTCGATCGGTGTTCTGTATGATTCGAAGATTTCAAACACTTTTCTCAGGAATCCGTATGCCATCAGCATTCTGTCGGATCTGATCCTTAACACTGAAATACCGTCTTTGGCAGCAACTGCTTTATAATCCAGCAATACACTGTTTGAAGTTATCAGTGTGCCTTCATCCTTTGGTTCGAGTGTATTCTTAAGCCTGACAGGTATATTCTTCTCTCTTGCAGGATTAACGCTTGACGGATGGAGTATTTTTGCGCCGAAATATGCAAGCTCGGCTGCCTCGTCAAATGAGAGCTCCCGGATGATACTTGTATTTTCAACATATCGCGGATCGTTATTACGGAAGCCGCTGATATCGGTCCATATCTGTATTTCCTTTACCTTCAGGACAGCTCCCATGATCGAAGCTGTGTAATCGCTTCCTCCCCGTTTCAGGTTGTCAATTTCACCATATACATTCCTGCATATGAATCCCTGAGTGATAATAATATTATTGGAATTATGCTTTTTAAGTTCTCTTGCTATATTCTCACCTATATAATAATAGTCAGGTTCCCCGTCCTTATCGATGCGCATGAAATTCAGCGCTGAGATAAGGCATGATTTAATACTCCTTTCCTGCAGTAGCTGATAGAAAAGAGATGCGGAAATAAGCTCGCCCTGCGCGACTATTGCTTTCTCCTGGAGCTTGGTGAAAACCCTGAGAGTGAAATTGTTTATATAGTCAAAGTGAGAATCAATAAGTTCGTGACCTGTTTTTATGTACTGCTCAGTCTCATAAAGGTCCTTGACTACATCATGATATTTTGATCTCAGACTTTCAACTTTCGATGAGGCTCCCTCAACATTTCCTTCATACAGGAGGTCTGTAATTTCGATAAGGTTGTTCGTTGTTCCTGACATTGCGGAAAGGATAACAATTTTTTTTTCTTTTTCGCTTATCAGTGGTATCAGGGATTTCAATCTTTCAGGAGTTCCGACCGAAGTCCCGCCGAATTTCATTATCTTCTCAATATTCATTTTCAAATTCAGTTTAAAAAAAACCTGCAGTTTCTGCAGGTCCGTCATATCTTCAGCTTAAAAAAAATCCGGTGAAGATAATGCAGACCTTAGTCAGAATGCATGATCAACCAGAGGATTTTTTTTATCTGTGAGTCCATATAATTTAATAAGGAGTAAAAATATACTTTTCTGTGATACGATATTATTTGTTATTATTTTTTTTGAAAATTTTACTAAATTTGCAGCCGCCTTAAATGATAAGCTCAGAGCCCTTTGCTCCCCGCCCTTAGCTGTTTAAGAGCCCAGATGGCGAAATTGGTAGACGCGCTAGTTTCAGGGACTAGTGTCAGCGATGATGTGCAGGTTCGAGTCCTGTTCTGGGCACTAGAAATGATTGCGGAGTGCGGATTGCGGATTGTGGAAATAATTCAATCCGAAATTCCCCATCCGAAATCCGAAATCCGAAATCCGAAATGAATTCGCCCAGATGGTGAAATTGGTAGACACGCCAGCTTGAGGGGCTGGTGCCGGTAACGGTGTGCAAGTTCGAGTCTTGTTCTGGGCACGTGAAGCCAGATTGTTTTTACATTCTGGCTTTTTATTTCTGATGATGTTTTAATCTGAAGATGGAATTATTACATTTGTACGCAAAGCTTTATTATTCTCAATAATTCCTTCATGCAAAAGATCAATGAATTTCTCATAATGCTCGATGGTTATATCGGAGGGCATCCATGGTTTGTTATCCTGCTCCTGGGCACGGGAATATTCTTTACCCTTTACCTGCGTTTTCCGCAGTTCAGATACTTCAGACATGCTATAGATGTAGTCAAGGGTAGATATGATCATCACCTCGATATCGGGGATACATCTCATTTCCAGGCGCTTGCAACTGCCCTTTCAGGAACTGTCGGTACAGGCAACATTGCGGGAGTGGCGCTGGCAATTCATCTGGGCGGACCGGCAGCTCTTGTCTGGATGATGGTGACAGCTGCAATAGGGATGTGCACCAAGATGGTAGAGGTGTCAATTTCTCATAAATACCGTGATGTTCTGCCTGACGGTTCTGTTTCTGGCGGACCGATGTATTACATGAAAAAGAGACTTAATATTACAATGAAGTCGGGCAAAGTGATCAGGACCGGAGCTGTGATAGGAGCTTTTTTTGCGATAGCGACCGTGCTTTCTTCGTTCGGCACAGGCAGCCTTCCACAGATAAACAGCATCTCAAATTCGATTTTCACAACCTTCGGACTTAAACAGATCATTACCGGAGCAATTCTGGCAGTGATCCTTGCATTGATCATTATCGGAGGCATTAAGCGAATAGCAAAAGTCACGGAAAAGCTTACTCCGGGAATGGCAATTTTCTATTTTATCGGGGCAATACTGGTCATCGGCACTAATTATGATAATATTATCCCTTCACTGGGATTGCTCATTTCAACAGTGTTTACGGGTACGGCTGCAACCGGTGGTTTTCTGGGAGCCACTGTGGCATTTGCAATCAACAGGGGTGTTAATAGAGGACTCTTCTCTAACGAGTCAGGACAGGGATCTGCACCGATAGCTCACTCAGCTGCCAGGGCTCCGGAACCCGTGTCTGAAGGTATGGTTGCTATTCTTGAACCGTTTATTGATACTATAATAATATGTTTTCTGACCGGACTTGTTATTCTCTCTTCGGGTGTCTGGACAGAAAAAATCCAGAATCAGTTCCAGAGTGCCGACATGACATTTTTAAATCAGATCTACGATGAAAATATTCCTGACCAGAAAAAGATTGTAGTTGATTTTATAGTTCACCGGAAGCCGGCTCCACTTTATAACGGACAGATCGATATCGTAAATGGAAAAATGATTACTCCCGTAACGCTTATCGCATCCCGCTCGATAGCTGAAGATTTTATTTTCTATAACAGCAAAATTCCGTTCACAGGTAAGATTGATGTCATAGACGGGAAATGGAAACCGTCGTCAGTATCCATAAATGTTATCGGCAAATCGCTAATGCACAGCGCTCCGCTTACCACAGAAGCATTTTCGAGAAGCATACTCGGCGGCTGGGGAAGATATATTGTCTCGATCGGTATTCTCCTGTTTGCATTCTCGACAGCTATTTCATGGTCATATTACGGCGACAGGGCAGTTACTTATCTTGCCGGCCCCAGGTTTGTTATCTATTACAGGATAATCTATGTGGCTGCATTCTTTGTTGCATCATTCACCGATACTACAATAATCTGGTCGCTTTCATATATCACCATAGCCCTGATGACTGTTCCGAATCTGATAGGGCTCTGGATTCTCAGGAAAGAAATAAAATCAACGATCGCTGAATACTGGGTGAGATTCTCGAAAAAATATCCTGATGACAGGATGTCAAAAAAGTTCATTAAGAACGGCAGACTCTGACTTCTAAATCGGTGTTAATCTGCGGTATCTGCGGGAAATATTTTAAAGCACTTCCCGCTGATTTCGCAGATTTTCGCTGATTACTTCTGAATTATTGAATCGTATATTGCCTGAAGGATCTCGGTTCTGATGTTCAGTTCAGATAATTTGTTGTTATTCCGCGTGGGATAAACCCTGTTCGACAGGAATACATAACTTATCTCCTGGACAGGATCTATCCATACGAAGGTCCCGGTATATCCGGAATGACCGAAGCTCTCAGGCGATGCACTCCGGGTAGGATAGGAGTCCTTCTGCTGAAGCTCCTGATTATTGACCAGAGGTTTATCAAATCCAAGGCCTCTCCGGTTATTGTTCTCCGGGAACTGATATTTTGTATATCTCATCATAACTGCCTCGCTGATAAGCTGTTCTCCTCCGTAATTTCCCATCCTGCGGTAAAGCTCCATGAGCTTCATCAGGTCGTTGGCCGTCGTAAAAAGACCTGCATGGCCCGATATCCCTCCAAGCATTGCTGCACCTTCATCATGAACGGTTCCGTGGAGCTGCTGTTTTCTGAACAGGGAATCATATTCTGTAGGTACGATTCGGCTTAATGAATACTTCTTATATGGATTGAATCCCAGATCATATGCACCTATCCGGTGGTAGATGTTCCTGGTTACAAAGTCGTACCATCTCTCACCTGTGAGATTGTCAATTATGCCTGTTGAAATGATGAAAGTAAGATCGGAATAGACGTATTTCTTTTCTCCGAGCGGGCTCTTTTTAATCTCCCTGAAGATTTTGCTCCTGTAGTTTCTGTTTATATAGAGTCCTTCAGCCACTTTCAGGGGATATTTATCGGAAAGATCATGATGGTATACCCTCTTTTTGTAGACGGTATCTCTCTTCACTGTTTCACGCCAGAAAGGTATCCATGCAGTCAGTCCTGCCTGGTGGGTAAGAAGATCCTTCATAAGCAGATCCGCTTTGTCCGAACCCTTAAAATACGGGAGGTAATACCCGAGTTTCTCGTCAGGTGAAAATTTTCCCTGAGAATCAAGCAGCATTAATCCGGCAAGCGTGGAAGAAACTTTTGTCACAGAGGCAAGGTCATAGAGATCTTCCTTTCTTACCTCTGTCCTGTTGTCGTATGTATGGTATCCATATGTCTTATGAAACACAACCATTCCCTTTCGTGCGATCATTACCTCACATCCGGGGTATGCCTGCATTGCAAGCCCGTATTTTGCAATTGAGTCTGTTTTTCTTTCAAGGGTGGCCGAGCATAGTCCAACATTTTCAGGCAATCCATAACTCATTCTTAGGTTTCCCGGAGTTTTTATTCCGGAACCTGCCGTCCATTTTTCATTTATTGTAACAGGAAGAGTTCCGTTTGCACCTGTGCCTCCGAAAATCAGCTGCGCGGAAAGGTCCTCGGTGAATTCATTCTCCCTGTAAGCCAGCAGCAGCGCCTCACAGTTATTTAAAGATTTTATCTGTCCGGCGGCAAGGGGATCTCCGAACCATGTGATTATGCAGCTGTTCTTATCAATAAGACTGTCAATAAATAAGGTCATTTCCGGTGTTACTGCCGGTCCTTCGTCTGGTTTCTTGTCATATCCGTAAATACCAGCAATCACAAGATTATATTCTGACATTTTTTTCAGGATACTATTGACAGATCCGGTATCAGAAGGGTCCACTGAAAAATTATCAGAAAGTAAATAATCTGAGATCCTTTTCTGAAACGTTGAAATTCCTTTCTTGTTTACAATGATTGTTGCTATCTTCCTGTTCTGCAGTTCATTAAGAGGGATAATATTCTCTTCATTCTTTACCAGGGTAAGAGCTCCGGCATAGAGGTCCCTGATAAGTGCGATGGTTTCAGGCGGGTACAGCCCTGATTCAGTATCACTGACAGGAACAGGTCCAGGCTTATTCAGCCCTGCCCAGTATTTTGCCGCAAGAACCCTGCGGCATTTTTCATCAATCTCTTCTTTTTTAACCGTATCCTTTCCGGTTTCTTCAGAAATTGTCTTTATTGTACCGGCAGGATCTTCTTCATTAACCTTTATATCAATTCCTTCTGTTCCTGGTATCACACCATTCTCACGGATCCCTTTCAGAAGAAAGGATTTTTTCGCTCCTGCAATTACGGCATCTTCTGTAGATGATATGGTATTATTAACATTGCCAAAGGGAGACAGGATGACCCTGACAGAAACCCTTTTCATCTGTCCGGCAATTGTCCTGCCGGCTTTAAAGAGCAAGGAATCATCACCTAAAGCGGCCAATGCTAGCGGGTCAGGGAATTCTGTCATGCCGTTAACTCTGATTCCCAGTTTGCTTTTCCCGTTATATGCTATCATTAAGGGGA
>Ga0172362_10003980_pt1 | contig 12795 bp, 17 predicted proteins | sample LakKivs1_kivu2a2_FD_114534 | JGI IMG/M metagenome (GOLD analysis project Ga0172362, IMG submission 114534) | Sediment microbial communities from Lake Kivu, Rwanda - Sediment s1_kivu2a2 | ecosystem: Environmental > Aquatic > Freshwater > Lake > Sediment | place: Rwanda: Western Province, Lake...
CTGTTGGGGGGCAACTCCCGTGTCGGTTCGACTCCGACCTTCGGCAGTAAGTAATGCCGAGTTGTGTAGTGGTAGCACGAAGGACTTTGGATCCTTAAGCCCTGGTTCGAATCCAGGCTCGGCAGCTTTATTCCCCGGTAGCTCAATGGTAGAGCGGGCGGCTGTTAACTGCAAGGTTGTAGGTTCGAATCCTACCCGGGGAGCCAATTGGCAATTTCCGAACCTGACAGATCCGAAATGAGCCGAACTCACGCAGAAACGAAGCATAATGGATAGCCAAGACCCATGTATCAAAGCACATTTTCCCTCGTGGTTTCTGCTGAACGAACTCAGAAGGGATGAAATCCCAAAACTCCCAAGGACATATATTTTGAGGCTGGCGGGAGCAAAGTCTTTTGGACGCTTGAACGGAGTTTCAGACATTCTCTACATTGGCAGCACAGATTCTACACTCCGTCAACGAATTTATCAGATGAAACATCTTGGGCCAACGCAATGGACGAACAAACGAATTTTGCAACTCCTGAAAAGATGCCAGATTGAGATTGCCCGGTGTTGCAGGCCCCTGCAACACTTGAGCCTTGGGGAATTCGAAAAACGCTTGCTGGAAGACTGCCAACAAGACCATGACGAACTTCCACCATTGAACGGCGCTGTCAAACGTAGTAGACCATTCACAACGGAACGACCCTGAGGTAAGAAATCTTGCTAAGTCGCATTGCTGTCGGCATTGTTGAAGCTACTATGAGCCACACATCCACAGAAGTTCGGATTTCCCCAGGTTTTATATTGAGAATCTTCTACGTTATTGTGTTATGATACTAAAGGAGGTAGCTATGAAGATAAGGGTAGTTTTAGAAGCTTCAGAAGAGGGAGGGTATACGGTGTATGTGCCCTCCTTGCCCGGTTGTATCAGCGAGGGGGAAACGGAAGAAGCAGCACTGGCTAATATTAAAGAGGCCATTGAGCTATATCTCGAACCTGTCGAGGATGAACTACTTGTCAGCGAAAGCAAAACAATCAAGGAAGTACTGGTGTGACAGAAATACCAAGCCTCTCCTACCGCAAGGTTATCAACGCCCTTCAGCGCGAAGGCTTCGTAGTGGTTAGACAGAGAGGAAGCCATATACGCCTCCAGAAAAGAACAAGGGAACGAGTCATTAAGTTAACAGTTCCAGCGCACAGCCCTATTAAGAAAACAACTTTGGCAAGAATCATTAAGGATGCCAGCCTTTCCGTCGAAGAGTTCAAGGAGCTCCTCTGAGTAGCAGATAGCAACACTGGTTGCCTAACTTGCGTCCTGCTTTTGGTCAAAGCTATAATGACCCAGATATCTAGAAAGTTCGGATTTCCCCCCCGCTCGGGAAGCCATCTTCGAATTAACTAGTAAGAATTCCGATAAATCTGAGCTACGGCAGAAGCATCAAGCAAATTAGGGTGTTTGCTAAGCTGGGGAGCTGTCCTTAGAGCACAATCTGCTATTTCTTTGATACGCTGAGGTTCGATGCCCAAAGCTCGCAGGTTGAGTTTCATCCCCACCTTATCCAACCACCCTTCGACAGCAGCTATCCCATCTGTCTCACCAAAGACATTTCTGCCCAGGGAATCAAACCTCTCTTGCCGTACAGGAAAAGTATACTTCATCCAGGCAGGAAGCAGTGCCGCCAGTCCATCACCATGGGCAATATCATAGTACCCACTTAAAGGAAGCTCAATACCATGAAGAGTCAGATAGCCGGCACCACTTCCCAGATATCTAACCGGTGAACAGGCAATGGTACTGGCCCAAGAAAGCCTGGTACGAAGGTCAATATCGTCCAGCTTGCTCAGTGCCTGGGGTAAAGTCTCCACCACCAGCTTCATCACCGTTTCCAAAATTCCATCGGTAAGGGGAGATGCTCTCTCCGTTGTAATATAGCATTCGCCTACATGGCAAAAAATATCCACCCCTCCCTGCGCTGTTGGCTTCTGAGGAAGGGTAAGCGTCAGTCCAGGGTCTACAATAGAAACCTTGGAAAAGAAAACCGGACTAAATAACACCCGCTTCCCATGAGTTTCCCAGTTAGTAATCACGGCAGCATTATTGGCTTCAGAGCCGCTGGCAGCCACAGTCGGTACCAGCACAAGAGGTAATGCAGGTTCCACTACTTCAATATCCCTAGCTCCAATATAATAATCCCAAATTGGTTTACCGCCACTGCTAGCTAATGCCATGCACTTGGCTGTGTCCATAGCGCTGCCGCCGCCAAGACCGATGATTAAGTCCACTCCCTTTTGGCGAACTAATCTAGCCCCCTCATCCACGGTGGAGGCACGAGGGTTAGACACTACTTTATCAAAAATGCAGACCTCTAGACCGTTGTTCTCCAAGTCTCGGGTTACCTTATCTAGTAACCCTGTTTGGCGCGCACTGTGGGAACCAGTTACCAGCACAGCCCGCTTGCCCAGTCTTCTCACCTCTGCTCCCAACCTCGCCACACATCCTGAGCCAAAGATAATCTTAGTGGGTAGATATAAAGTAGTTACCATAAGGCGCTTCCTGAGAAGGTATGGAGGCTGTTTAATTTTGCCTCATCCAATTTTAATACTCTTCACCTCCAAGATTCTCGTAGTGCGACTCTTTAGGGTCGTGCACGAGGCTATCCTGAACTTGATTCGGGACTCGCACTACATTTCTAACCACCCTCAGGTATGATATATAATATAAGTAATACTTCAAAAGGAGAATTATATCATGTTATCCTATGCCATCGAGTTTGCAAACAACGCCATCCGACAACTTCTCCAGGCCAAAAAGAAAACAATGTAAGCCCCTGTCTTACAAGATCAGGTTCTGCAGGCTACCCACGATTAGTGCCGCTGCTACCATTATTGCAGTAGCTTTAAGGGTGTCTCTTGTCTGTAGCTCTCGTGCCAGTACCACAAAAGTTGCCACACAAGGGAAAAACATAGCTAGAACGGTACTGCTGATAACCACTTGCTTAGCAGTTAATGCCAAGGGAGCTAGCATGCCCATAGCCACGTCCTTACGCAAAAAGCCAATAACTAGGGCAACAACTGTTTCCTTGGGCAGCCCCAGCAACCCGGTCACAATCGGGGCAGCAATATTAGCAATAACATCGAAAACCCCTAAAGTATAGAGAATATTTACCACCAGCACAGTGCTAAGAACTATGGGCAAAGCTTCTTTGATAAAGCCGGAGACTCGCAGCCAAAGCTTCTCACCGATGACTCGCCACGGCGGCAAGCGATAGGGCGGAATTTCCACTAGAAGTTCCGGGCTAAATCCCTTGACAGTACGATTAAGGATAAGCCCTATGATAACCCAAGATGCAAACAAGCTACCGTAGACCATAGCTACGTACTGTCCACCTTGCTGCCCCACCAGTCCTATTATCATAGCTTGCAACGCGGCGCATGGAACGCCAATAGAAATCAAAGTAGCTGCAATAAACCTTTGTCTACGGCTCTCCAAAATACGGGTTGCCATAACCGCAGGCACATTGCATCCAAAGCCGAGGATAGTAGGGATGATGGCATAACCGTGTAGCCCCAACCTGTGCATTAGGGTATCCATCAATACCGCCAAACGGGGCAGGTAACCAACATCTTCCAGTATTCCTAACGCCAGGTAAAAAGAGACGATATAGGGTAACACCGCACCAAAAGGGATGTAAAATCCAGTGCTAAGCAAACCAAAGGATTGAAAATAGTCAATTTCCCCAGCAATAAGGTTGCCTATCAAGACACTGTGCCAGAAACCTCCCGACCCTAAAGCAAGGCTCACTTTCATTAGCAAAGGGGTTCACAGCCATTCGAAAAGAGGGTCAGTCACATAACCAATGATACTCTCAGCAATAAAGCGGATGACCCAAAAGGTGGCAAAGAGAACCACCAGGGCGATGAAAGCCCCGCCTACCGGATGATTGCTGGCATCTTCTAAAACATCAGTCCAGGCATAGTGGCGATGACTTAACGATTGCGCTTGACTGACGATGCTGCCAACTTTTGCCCACCGTTCATCGCTGCCAGAATAACTAGTTTTGGGCACCTTCGCTTCTGGAAGACGCCTGACTAATTCTCTTATTCCTTGCCCGGTTACCCCCACTGTAGGGACGACTGCTACCCCAAGAAGTTCTTCTAGCTTAGCAACATCGATATTTATGCCTCGATGTCGAGTCTCATCCCATATGTTGAGAGCAACTATCACTGGAATTTGTCTCTCCAGCAACTGCAAGGTTAGATTAAGATTTCTCTCCAAATTGGTGGCGTCAACAACATTTATGACTAAATCGCCCTCTTTGAGCATCTCCACAGCTACCTTTTCCGCCTTACTAGTCGGCTCAAGAGTATAGGTGCCAGGCACATCTATGATCTCGGCTTGCTCTTCACCCAGTTTCAAATAACCCTTAGTGAACTCCACCGTGGTGCCGGGATAATTGGAAGCGATTATGCGTATACCAGTAAGCCGGGAAAAGAGGACGCTTTTGCCCACATTAGGATTACCCACAAGTAGGATCCGCATCATCTCCTAACAAAGTTCCCAGGCAGATATTTATCCAACCTCGACTATTATTCTGTTAGCCATGCCAAAGCCAACAGCTACCTGGGCATTATCCACCCTGAGTGTAACCGGCCCACGAAAAAGAGTAGAACTTACTTTAGTCACTTTCTTCCCTGGCCTGATACCCAAAGCTTCCAGCCGCTGGATTAAGCCTCGCCCCCCCAGAATTCCAATTACAGTGCCAGTCTGTCCAATTCCCATCTGGCGCAAGGTCAATTGTCTCCCTTGGTGAATAGTCATAATTTATCCCCTATCTCTGAAATGTCTTAACAAGGCTTCCCCAATAGCAGCCTTAGTTCTTCCAAATGCAATCACCCTACTTCGTGATTCTCTCTTATCTTGAATACTATGGTGAAAAACATATTGGCAACTACTCAATACCCTGAATCACTAATACATTGGATTTGCCAAAACAAAATTTTGAGTTAGCCTTGTCTGACTCAAGAGCATCAATTTTTTACTCTCTCCTCTCCTCCTTCTCCAAACCCCTAGCCAGACACTCTTCAGGAAGCTGTCCATGCTCCAGATAATATTTATACCTTTTGGGGAAGTTAGGCTCTTCTAAAGGACATGCTTGTATAAACTCTATGAACTTAATCATCCTCTCCAGACTTAGCGGGCTAATGACATGCTCAATCTTACAGGCATCCTCCTCAGCCGTTTTCCGATCAATGTCCAGCGCCTCAGTAAAAAAGCGGCTCAGTGCTTCATGACGATGAACCACACCCTCAGCAACACTTTCACCCTCAGGAGTAAGCTCCACGTATCTATATCTCTCGTGCACCACAAGCCCCTTCTCTGAAAGCTTCTCCAAAGCTGAAGTAACACTGGGCATTCTAACTTTCAGCCTTCGGCTGATCTGACTTACCCTCACTGCTTTATTCGCATCACGAAGCATGGCTATCGCCTCAAGATAGTCTTCCATACTAGGGCTATGTTCTCTTTCCACTTGCTGTTTTACCATCGCTTGCGATCCAAAATTTGTTAGCCTTGCCTAACAATTATATCAATGTCTAAATTTTCTTGTCAACACCCCACCCTATCTAACTCCAAAAAATTTGATATTATAGGCAGTAAAATAAATAGGTTTTAAGTATTATTATGTCAAGCAAATTAGTGAGGTGGATAGGCAGCGATGAAGCTGGCAAAGGGGATTATTTCGGACCGTTGGTGATTGCCGGCGTGTTGGTAGATAACACAATTGTTAAGTCGCTTGAGGAATTGGGGGTAAAGGATAGCAAAAGGCTTTCTGATAATTCCGTAAAAGAATTAGCAGCCAAAATTAAGAAAATGTGCCTGTGTTCAGTAGTAACCATAGGACCGGCAAAATACAATGAACTATATCATAAGATAAGAAACCTAAATCGCCTGCTTGCCTGGGGGCACTCCAGAGCTATAGAAAACATTCTAGATAGAGAGGAATGTGACTATGCCCTAGCTGACCAATTTGGAGACGAGAAATTTATAATCGCTGCCTTAATGGAAAAAGGTAAAGGGATAAAGGTGAAACAGGAAATTAGAGCTGAAAGCGATATCGGAGTGGCAGCAGCCTCAATACTAGCCAGGGCAGAGTTTGTTCACCGCCTGGCAATGCAGTCAGTAAAATACGGAATTGATTTTCCCAAAGGCGCTTCGCCAGCAGTAATTGAAACCGGAAAAGAATTTGTCAGGAGATACGGAAAGGAAAGGCTAAAGGAAGTGGCTAAAATCCACTTCAAGACGACAAAATCAGTCCTGGCAGATTAAAGAAGGAAGTATGGAGGCAACTATTAACCAGACAAAACTATCCCTAATTCAAGGAGATATCACCAAGCAGACTACTGATGCCATAGTCAATGCCGCCAATCCCAGTTTAATGGGCGGTGGTGGTGTGGATGGTGCCATACATCGAGCTGGAGGGCCGGCTATCTTAGAAGAATGTAAGCAAATCGTTGCTAAACAGGGGCGATTGCCCACAGGGAAGGCTGTAATTACCACAGGAGGGAACCTCAAGGCAAAATATGTCATACATACCGTTGGGCCTATCTGGCATGGCGGTAGTAGAAATGAAGCTGAGCTTCTGGCTAGTGCCTATTCGGAGTGCCTGAAAATAGCAACTGAGAATAAATTGACTAGTATCTCCTTTCCCTCTATAAGCACAGGAGCTTATGGCTACCCTGTAGCTGAAGTAGCTAGGATAGCCCTGAGAACCGTGGTTTCATTTCTCAAGGAACAAGCCACTTCTATTAAAGAAATAGTATTTGTCCTTTTTGATTCCAGAGCTTATGAAAGCTATCATTCTGCCTTACAAGAAATGATAGGCGGTTCTAAAATCTAGAAACACGAAGAGCATCAGAGCAGGCTTGGTTGAATGGTATTGGTAGAGTATAACCTCTCACACAGAAAGAATCTTTAGATTTTCTACCGCTTCAAAATGTCTTGCGTTATTAGTGAGAAGAGTAAGGTTATGATAAAGGCAGGTAGAAGCAATTAGAAGCTCAAAGTCACCAATTATTCTTCCCTGCCATCTTAGTCTTCCCCGCTCTTTACCGAAGATTCTACAAATCCTTTCATCAATGCCCGGAATCACCAAATTTGGAGCTAGAAACCTCTTAAGGGCTTCCTCGCTTAGGACTGTATCACGAGAATAGTAAATCCCCTCGTAAAGCTCAGCTAAAGAAACAATACTCAAAGCTAAACCTTGTGGGGCTAATTCCTCTAATTTCCTCGTAACTTTCTCTATCTTGTTGAAGTGGTCAATAATCTAGTCAGTAGCAATAAGATAGGAAACATTCATAGCCTTATCTCTGGTCTGGTGCTAACAAGGCGATCAGCATAAATGCTCTTTTTTAGCTCCTCAGCGTCAATTAAATCTTTCCAGCCCCCAGATGTAGCCTTCAGAGCTTCAAGGAATTTCTCTGCTTTAGAGCAGGGGATTTCAGAGATAGTGATAATCATCTCTTTCCCTTCTTCAAATTCTAGTTTCTCTAATGGCTCAATTATTCCTTTTGAGAACCTTGCTTTTATACTCCTTGCCATTTTCACTCCCTTGTTTTGGGCGATTAAGTTTTATATCTATTTTTAGATTTCTAAATCTCGACCGTTACTAAGTTTACTCCACCTGTGGAGACTGTCAAGGCACGATGGGCTTTTATGCCCGGAAATCATCACCACTTTCTAGTCTCTAGTATCCAATCAGCACTTATGGCGAGGCTTTAGCCTCAATGCTACCTTCCTTGTCATTGCAGTGAGCCGAAGCTCTGAGCAGCTTCGCTCCCTGTCATTCTGAGGGAGCAAAGCGACTGAAGAATCTCCTCTCCCTTCTCATCCAACTCAACAAACTGTTATGCCCCACTGCATGAGGCCGATAAACTATTAGACACGTTGAGGTGGCGATGGCTGCCAATGTCACAGAACATCATAATGTTCAACGTGGCGACCCGCTTCAACGTTCCTCAAAATTTACATCGCCCTTGCCAACGATCATGCATACTGGGTCCGTTTGGTCTTTTAAAAATGAGTAGGCTATGCTTCCAAGTCTAAATTTCCAATTTGAGCGGACCTCTCCTAGGATCTGGGCATGTCTCTTGTCCATATACGGATTCCTGAATAGAAGGATGTGTCTTCGGTCCTGCCCGATAGACTCGGTAACTACCAAGATGCCTAGCAAACACTGAGGCTGCAGCTCTTTGAGCGCTTTCCTTATCTCTATTTCTGCTAGGCTGACATTCACGGCCGGCAATGTAGGCCTGATTATCACAAATCCCGGCTTATCGGGATGAAGCTGCTTACCCTTGACTGTAACTTTATCAAACACACGTTCCCCCTCTGAGAAGGGTGGACCTGCCACCTGCACAGTGGCACCTCCGGTTATCCTTTCTGTAAGTCGCTTCCCCGAGATATCGATTTCTGCCCACGTCCAACGTAGGCTAGCAGGGGTGCTTTCAATCCTCCTGAGTCCATCCACCAGATGCTGGATATCGCTGTTCTCTGGAAAAGAAAGTAATCTCACTCGGATTTTCCAAGGTCTGTCCATTAATGCCTTTTCTATTTCTTTCTTAACTTTCTCCATCGCATTGGGAATTTCAGTAGACAACTTATAAGGAGGTTGTAAAAAGGTTATTTCAAAATAGACCTGCTCCTCTCCAATGATGACAACTGCATCCGCCTGCCCACCATTTGGCAACTGAGGCTCACTTTGTAAGTCTCGGAAGTCCCTCCGTAGGCTGGTGAGAATCTCAAGTTGAAACCTCGCAGTAAAATACTCACTCGGCACCTTCAAACTTTTTATAAGCCTTGCCGAAACCAGGCACTTTCTCCGCGATGGCAAGATCTATCCCTAGTTCGATAAGAGCATCAGTAACATCGAAGCCTTAGAGGAGGGAGACGAGATAATGCTGCTTTTGCAGCCTTAATGCTTGTTGTCGTTTGAACCATCGCTCGTCAAACACCTTCTTCAAATGAAAGAGTGCTATGTCGACCTCATCATCCACAAAGCTGGTAAAATCAAGGTATTGCCTTTCTTGCCAAAAGGGATGCTGCCACCATTCCCCATCTTTCACTCCTTTGTTCCAGTCGTGTTTACTCTTACTATCAGGACTACCAGATATAGAATCCGTACTCCCTGGCACTTGTATGCCGCAAGTTTCTCTCAGCTCGCAGAGGCACAGTTGCCCTTCCATATGCTTGCTCTCTTCTTTAACCTTCCTCACTTCTTGGTCAGCCTCGTATCTTTTCCATATTTCACCATGCTCAAGGGCAAATTGGTTTTGCCGTTTTTTTAGCTCCTCCTCAAGATACTTAAGATGCTCCAGTTCCCAGATGGTTAAACGTTCTACTCAACCAGTAAGAGCCTTTATTTTCTCCTCTTGTGCTCTCTTCCACGAATAAAATTCATGGCCCAAACTGTCATGTGCGTTCGTATACTTCGCCTCGAGGTTTTGCTTTCTTACCTTCAGTTGCTGCAAATCATATTTTAATTTGAATATCTCGTCTTCCAAAGTCATACCTTTTGTCCTTTTATTAAGGGGTCATTTTAACACCTGAGCCGGTCGAAGCATATGCTTGACAAGAGTGTGCACCCAATAAACCAGCTAGGGGCGCTGGATGAATGGACTTAACACCCCTTTAGCTTAACGAATGCCAGACCAAGGTGAACAATCAGCCAGAGAGTTACGTTGCCGATGAAGAACTAAAGATGCCGAACATGGCTCCCCTGCAACTAAAGTGATGCCTGACAACCTAACGCCTGTATGTGCCGGTTAGCTGACCTTGGGCGAGGATATGTCGTTGCATAGCATCAAGAACTTCCTTCTTAGAAGCGCCTGCCTTTAAATCCAAGGGGCTGTCCAGTGCATAAAGCGTAAACTGATATCGGTGAGCGCGTCCAAGTGGTGGACAAGGACCACCGTAGCCGATTTTGCCGAAGTGATTCTTGCCTTGTAGAGCTCCGCTGGCAAGCTGGTCTTGAGTAGGTATGGCCTCTGGCAATTCGCGGCTGTTAGATGGAATGTTGAATAGAATCCAGTGTGTGAATACACCACTGGGGGCATCCAGGTCGTCCAGTATAAGGGCGAAGGTCTGAGTCCCTGCGGCTGGTTCACGCCACACGAGCGGTGGCGATATATCCTGCCCTTGACAGGTATACTTAGTGGGTATTGTATCTCCCTCCTGAAATACTGGGCTCAACAAGGGTAATACCATTTCTCCTTCCGCGGTTGTTCGCTAGGTTCACAACCTATCACCAACGTGGCGACAAGACAAAGTATCATGAAAAGGACTGCTACTTGGTCTATATTGTTATACTCTGTAAGACGATTAGCCTTCATGTCAAGTCGACCTTAATTGCTACCAACACAAATCGTAGTCCAACGAACTTTTACTGTCAATCTAGCTGACAAGCACTACCGCCTGTGGATATCCCTGGCGCTAGCCCAATAGAGTAAACAAAACATCGTTTTGTTCTGGCTACTTGAGTAGTAATAACCTTCCCAAAGTCACTTTCCAAGCCAGCATGGCTAATATCCTCCAGAGTAGCATCATTCTGAACAGGCAAGGGCTTAACTACGTAGATAACATCAGCAAATTGCTTCATTTTTTGACTAAAGGCAAGTCAAAGTAAATTTCACCAGCATTATCAGCCAAATATAACACTTTACCGGCACTTTTCAGCCTTGCTTCAAACCGCTCCAAATCATCAACAGCGAAGATTACAGGTTTCCTCATATCTTGCCTGATAAGACCAGGCTCCCTGAAGAAATCGATGACATTCGCTGCAGCGGCAAGTTTAAGACAACCCTCAAAATCATCCTCATATCGAAGCCTTATCTCAGGGTATAATTCCCTGGCAATTGCCATTTCCTTCTCTTTCATCACCCGGTAGGGGTCAGGATTATGAGTTACTTCCTTTATCACCCGATGAATCTTAGTAGCAATTACAATAGATATTTGGTCATAGGAAAACTCATTGTCCAGGGTTTTCTTGGCCTGTTCCGTTGCCTTCTGCTGTAACGAGGCATCATCGGTTGCCAGCCCAGCGGATTAGCCCCTGCAGACAATCGTAGCAATCAGGTGAAATCTTCATTTTCCCCGTTGTATATCTTGACGTGCAATCTCTAATAGTATAGTCAAGAAGGAAATGATAAAAACATCCGTTGCCCAGCATACTAATGCCACACATCATCTGAAATAGGCAAGGCTGTTGGAGTTAGCAAGCAAAGGGCACATGAATTGCTAATACTGGTAAGAGGTGCCTTCATTGAGTTAACTGGCCACTTCCTTGATTGTTTGCTTTCGCCGCCTTTTCCATCCGAGGACTTCCAGAAGGCTACCCACATCATTGTCCTGCTGCATCTCGGCTCTAAGAGGAAGATTCGGATTGAGTCGGTACTTGATGCGTCTGCCCTCTCTTTTCTTAGTAACATAGCCATCAGCTTCAAGCTCGTTGATTATTCCCCGTGTTGTCCTCTCCGTGATACCTATTGTCATAGAGGCCTCCCTGGCGGTAATTCGCGGTTGCTGGGCAATCAGGCAGAGCACCAGAGCGTGATTTGTGACAAATTTCCATCTTGGCATGCTTACCTCCCCTTGCTGAAATTACACTTTTATCCCTTCGAAAATAATCTTCTAATTATGGTAAAAGCTAAAAACCTATTGACAACTTTTGCAAATGGTGTACAATTAAGTCATGAAGCATAATTCTTGTATATTATAACAGGAATAAAGTGTTAGGACAAGTAGTTCCCAATCATTGTGACACAAAGAAATAAAGGAACGAAATGCGACCCTGAATCAAGTTCAGGGTTTGGTTAAAAATTTAGCTGAGTCAGCATATAAAATCTTGATTTTATAGGAGACAAAAATAAAGTGAAAACACCATCGATAACCATGAAAAGCCAATCTACCTCTAGGGGAGAGAAACGTTATATCGAAAGCTACACCAGCAACGAGGCAGAAGAGGAACCTCCTGGAGAACGTGGGCTCTGTGGGAATCTGGAGGAAGAACCTCCAAGTAAAAAAGCTACCAATAGACGCAGGTTTTTTGGAGATATCCCCGATGCAACCTGGAATGACTGGAAGTGGCAGTTCCAGAATAGAATTACCAGTGTCGAACGATTAGCTCAATTCATCCCCCTATCACCTGAGGAACAGGCGCAACTGAGGCTAGTAAGCATGCGTTATCCCCTCGCGGTTACGCCTTATTACCTCTCACTAATTAACCCTAATGACCCAGATGACCCGGTAAGAAAACAGGCGATACCTTCCATTCTGGAAATAACCATGGGGGCGATGGGCACGGATGATCCGCTGGGTGAGGAAAAAGACTCCGTTTCGCCTGGACTTGTCCACCGCTACCGAGATCGGGTACTTATGGTACTTACTGATATATGTCCCATGCTTTGCCGTCATTGCACTCGTAAGAGAGAATGGCGAAATGGCGGCTGGGTTCGCAGTCCCAGTGAAGTCGAAGCTATGCTGGACTATATACGCAAGAATAGGGCTATCAGGGATGTCATTATCTCTGGCGGTGATCCACTGACGCTTTCAACTCGCCGGCTAGAGGATGTCATATCCGGGATAAGGAAAATAAGGCACGTCGAAATTATTCGTATTGGTTCCAGATTTCCTGTGGTACTGCCCCAGCGTATAGATAATGACCTTTGTACAATGCTGGCTAAATACGAGCCCATATGGTTTAATACCCACTTCAACCATGTCAGGGAAGTAACTTCAGAAGCTGCGGAGGCGTGTGA
>Ga0172362_10003981_pt1 | contig 12794 bp, 11 predicted proteins | sample LakKivs1_kivu2a2_FD_114534 | JGI IMG/M metagenome (GOLD analysis project Ga0172362, IMG submission 114534) | Sediment microbial communities from Lake Kivu, Rwanda - Sediment s1_kivu2a2 | ecosystem: Environmental > Aquatic > Freshwater > Lake > Sediment | place: Rwanda: Western Province, Lake...
ATCCTTTACGCCATGCAGCAAATGGGCTTGGCTCATACTTCAAAATTTACTAAATCCGCCAAGGTCGTCGGCGAGGTTTTGGGCAAATATCATCCCCATGGCGACATGCCAGTTTACCAGGCGTTGGTCAGAATGGCTCAAGACTTTGCCATGCGCTATCCTTTGATTACCGGTCAGGGAAATTTCGGCTCGGTTGACGGCGATCCGCCGGCCGCCATGAGGTACACTGAAGTCAAGTTGGCACCAATTTCAGCGGAAATGCTGGCGGATATTGAAAAAGAAACCATCGATTACATCGACAATTTTGATCAAACACTCAAAGACCCAGTTTTCTTGCCAGCAAAAATTCCCAATCTTTTGCTTATGGGTGCCGAAGGCATTGCCGTCGGCATGGCCACCAAAATTCCCCCTCATAACTTAGGCGAAGTTATCGATGCCACCATTCATCTGATTCAAAAAGGGAAAATGGGCGAACCGCACGAAATTCGTGGCGAGGCCCAGATGGAATTCAGAAAAATTTCTTTTGAAGAATCCAAAGCAGCTGGAGGGAAACTCGAGGAAGAAAAACCTCTCCGCTTTGAAAGTTCATCGACCATCGAGGATCTAATGCAATTTATTAAAGGGCCTGATTTCCCGACGGCCGGATCGATTTTTGACCAAAACGAAATTAAAGAAGCTTATGCCACCGGCAAAGGCCGGATTGTTATCAGAGGAAAGGCAGAGATAGAAGAAACCAAAGGAGGAAAATATCAAATCATCATCTCCGAGATCCCTTATCAAGTTAATAAAGCCCATCTGGTCGCCAAGATTGCCGATTTGGCCAAGGAAAGAAAGATTGATGGCATCTCAGATCTTAGAGATGAATCGGATCGCCAGGGAGTCAGGGTGGCAGTTGAGTTAAAACGTGATGCCAAACCAAAATCGGTCTTAAATAATCTCTTCAAAAAAACCGAACTACAGACCACTTTTCCCGCTAACTTCGTTGCTTTGGTCGACGGCACCCCGATGACGCTTAACCTCAAACAAATCCTCACCGAGTATGTCAATCACCGTCACTTGGTCATCACTCGAAGAAGCAAATTTGAACTAAAAGAAGCCAAAGCTCGCGGCCATATTCTTGAAGGACTCTTGATTGCTCTTGATCATCTTGACGAGGTAATTGAAACTATCAAGAAATCGGCTGACGCTGACGAAGCAAAAGTTAATTTAATGACGAAATTCAAATTGACGGAAATTCAAAGTGTGGCCATTTTAGACATGCAACTGCGACGGCTTGCAGCTCTGGAGAGAAAAAAGATTGAAGATGAGTATAAAACTATTCAAGACACCATCGCTTATCTTTTAGACCTCTTGGCCCATCCGGAAAAAATTCTCAAAGTCATCACCGAAGAACTAACCGAAATCAAGGCCAAATACGCCGATGAAAGAAGAACGAAAATTTTCAAGAAAAAGGCAGAAGAGTTTTCTGAAGAAGATCTCATTCCCAATGAAGAAGAGATTATTATCGTCACGGCCACTGGATATATTAAAAGAGCCAACCGCGCTGCTTACCGCACCCAAAAAAGAGGCGGAAAGGGAGTCGTCGGTATGCAAACCAAAGAAGAGGATGAGATTTCCCATCTACTCTCCGGGAATACCCACGACTATATTCTCTTCTTTACCAACAAAGGCCGAGTTTTCCAACTGCGGGTCTGGGATTTGCCCGAAGGTTCCCGTCAAGCCAAAGGCCAAGCAATTATCAACCTCATAAACATCGAGCAAGGCGAAACCATCCAGTCCATCCTAACTATCCCGTCAACTTCCCAAACCACCCCAACCTCTCTAACATCCCCAACCCCCAAATTTCTTCTCATCGTCACCAAAAACGGCACGGTCAAAAAAACAGCGATTTCGAAATTTGCCAATGTCCGCTCTTCCGGTCTAATCGCCATTAAACTTGAGCCAGGAGATGAGCTTTGCTGGACCAAGACCACTTCTGGCGATGACCAGATTCTACTCATTTCTCACGAAGGCAAATCAATTCGCTTCTCTGAGAAAGACGTTCGGCCTACCGCCAGAGATACAGTTGGTGTCAGAGGCATTCTTCTTAAAAAAGAAGACTTTGTGGTCGGCATGGAAGCCCTGCCTGCCAAAGTGGGAAAACCGGCTGATAAAAGAAGGAAAGTCTTCCGCGATATCTTGGTGGTTATGGAAAGGGGATTGGGTAAAAGAACTGACTTCTCTGAATTTCCTTTGCAAAAGAGGGGAGGCATGGGTGTTAAGGTGGCAGAGGTGACACCAAAAACCGGAGAGGTAGTTTGCTCCCAGTTTGTCGATGAAGGGATAGAACAAGTTGTTTTGACTTCCAAACAAGCACAAATCATCAAGTTACCTTTGAAAAATATTCCGCGGTTGGGGAGAGCGACCCAAGGCGTCATCCTCATGCGCTTTGATAAAAACTCGGACGATGCGGTCGGCGCCGTCACCTGTTTGAAGAAAGAGGAAGAAGAAGCAAGTAATAATTCTTAATTTTTGATTTTCACCGGGTAGCTACCGGTAAAACAACCGTCACAAAAACCACAATTAACTTCTCCGATAGCTTTCTTAAGCCCGTTTAAAGATAGATAACCAAGAGAATCAGCTCCCAGTTTATGCCTGATTTGTTCAATCGTCCGGCCGTGAGCAACCAGTTCCCGGTACCGCTCAATATCAATCCCTAAAAAACAAGGAGAAATAAGCGGCGGGCTGGCAATCCGCAAGTGAACTTCTTTAGCGCCGAATTTCTTCAATAATTTCACCACGCCGGCCGTCGTCGTCCCTCGAACAATTGAGTCATCAATTAAAATCACCTTCTTCCCTTTCAAAATCTCCGGTAGGGGATTAAACTTCAATTTCACCCCAAGCTTTCTCAACTCCTGTTCCGGTTGAATAAATGTCCGGCCTAAATAGCGGTTTTTTATGAGTCCTTCCAAAAAAGGAATTTTACTTTCTTGAGAAAAACCCAAGGCCGCCGAAGTGCCAGAATCTGGGACAGAGATGACTAAATCAGCAGCCACAGGATGTTCTTTAGCCAACTCTTGACCAGCCTGTAAACGAGTTAAATAGCCCAATTTCCCATTGATAAAACTATCTGGCCGGGAAAAATAGATATATTCAAAAATACAGAAAGCGCTTGGTTCTCTCCCGTCATGGTGGATTGTTTTTAGACCGTCTTTATCAAATCTCACTACCTCACCCGGGTGAATATTTCTCTTGAAATTCGCTCCGATTGTCGCAAAAGCGCAAGTTTCTGAGGCCACTACCCAGGAAGAGTGGAACTTCCCCAAAACCAGTGGCCTGATACCAAAAGGGTCACGGATGGCAAAAAGTTTATCCTTTGCCAATATCAAAAGAGAAAATGCTCCTTCCAAAACGCTAATTCCCTTGACTATTTTATCTTCAAGAGTTTTCCCTTCCGACTTCAAAATCACATGGCCAATCACTTCGCTGTCGGAACTGGAAGTAAAATTCACACCGTCTTTGGAAAGCCATCGACGCAAAAATTTGGTATTAGACAAGTTGCCGTTATGAGCCACAGTAAAAGACCATAAGTCCGATTGGAAAAAGAAAGGCTGAGCATTAATCAGCTGGGAAGAACCGGTGGTGCTGTAACGATTATGACCAATCGCCAAGTGGCCTTTTAGATTTTTGATTTTCTCTTCAGAAAATACTTGGGAAATCAAGCCCATTCCTTTCTCCAAGCGAATTTTTCTTCCATCGGCCACCGCTATTCCAGCTGATTCCTGACCACGATGTTGCAAACTATAGAGGCCGAAAAAGGTAATCCGGGCCGCCTCAGAATTACCATAAATTCCAAAAATCCCGCAAGCTTCTCTCATCTTCTTCCATTTTACATGAACTTTGCTTAAAATTTCTGCCATCGCACTTGACAAAACCTATAGTACATGGTAGAATAAAGTCTATCTGTAGGTAAAATCGCTCCTTGACATAGGCTGATAATGAAACAATTGTGGGGCAAGTGGACAAGTCACTTTTTCTGCGTGACTGAGGGATGCTCCCTCGTGTCCAACCCACTGAGGTTCATTATCAGCGCAAAACAACAAAGCCATAATACAAAGGAGGAAAAACGACATGGCTTCTGGGGGTCTTTGTAAGGTCTCATGTCTTGGCAATTTTCCTAATGATAGCGTTGTCATGTTTGAAAAAACCTAGGTTAGGGAAAGTGATAGCTATTGGAATTATCGTCATTCTCGCGTTAGCCATGAAATGTTCTTCATGAAAGGAGCAAAATGTGGGAAACGCTGAGGTTCGTTACGGCAGCATTTTTGTTCGGTGTTCTTGTAGGGCTGGCGTATTATATTATCACTAGAAAGAAGTGAGGGAGAGAGTGGACAAGCCACTTTTCAGCGTGGCTGAGGAGTGTTTCCTCGTGTCCTCCCCACAAAGGGTTTCATCATCGCGCAAACCTACATAATGTTTTTGATCTTCTTGAAAGGAGAAAAAATGGTGGAGTTCATTCGTAGGCATGGAAGTTTGGTTTTTGGGGTCGGGTGGTTCATAACCATCCTGAGTATTTTGAGTACTCTTTGCTTCAATGGGGTCTTTTTTCGCCCTCTGGCCCTGATCGGGTTGCTGGTCACCGCCTTCGGCGCCTTTTTGGTGTCGAAGGGGTGAGAAGTCCAGCAGTTTTCTGGGTCAAGAAAATAACATAATAACCCCTGACACCCGCCGCCCATTTTTTTTCTCCCTTTCTTTTGGAGAACTTTGTAGATGGTGTTTTGCGCGGTTGTCTTGCAATTTTCTTTAAAAAATCGTTTACTAAAACTTTACCAATAGGGAAGTCAAAGAAGGAAATTGGAAGACAACTTCTTTCAGTAACATATATAAATATATGTTATTAGTCTTCTCCTTGATAATAGGCTCCCGAAATTAAACCACGGTAAGGGTGAGCCAGCTTGTGCAGAATCGCCACAAATACCCCCTTAAATTCCTCAAACTTCTCATTTTTCTTTAAAATTTCCAAAGCTAAAATATAACCCTTACCTTCAGTTTTCAACCATAATTTCATTCTTTGAATTGTTGGCTTCCCGACACAAAGTGCCTCGGAAATCTGATCCTCCGTCCACTTCTCTGAAAGCAAATAGGCAACACCCAATCTCTTTGCCAACATAATTTTTTCTGTAGAAGTCAAAAAGGCATCCAAGAAATCTCTCATCTCGCCCTCATCTTTTATGTCAGTTAGAGATATTACCAAAAAATCCAAAATTTTATTTAGGACATTATTCTCTAACTTTTTTCTTGAGACATGAGTCATACAACTATCATAGTATCATATATTTATATATGTTACTAGGACTCTTTTACACAAGGAGAAAAAACACTACAAAAAATGAAACTGGTGGTAATACTAAACTTTTTGGTTAAAGCGATAGGTGAGTATTGGAGGGTACTCTTGCCAAGGTCTACCTATTCCGGCAGGATAAACTGGAAAAATTAAAGGTCCTGGTTGATTTTTTAACATGGTTGCCTGACAAAAACGAAAACATTCTCCAGTTCGCTGATTCCTCCTCGCTACCTTTGTATCGATAAGATGAATCTCTAACCGTGCATCTTTAAAAAATTTGTTAATCAAAAGAATTTCTCCTGCCGCTTCTTCACTCCATAAAATCCAATTAAGAGAAGCAACTCCACCTTCTCTCAATATTCCCCATATTCCCTCTAGTACTTTTACCTGGTCAGCCATATACCCCAAAGAAGAGCAAGAAAGAATTAAATCAAACATTGTTTCCGGAAAAAGTTTCCGCAAATCATGGGCATCGCCAACAATTATTTTCACCGACTTCTCTCCAAGAATTCCAAGCGATTTCTCACTGATATTTGCAGTCAAACCTTTTAAATCGACCTTTTTCGCCCAGGGCTCCCAAGGATCTGCCATTTCAAAAAGTGCTTTACCTCCATCGCAACCGATATCTAAAACTTTCACTCGGCACCCAGGGGCCAAATTATTGGCCTTCTCTACAAGCAACTCAACCACAGTTTTACCATCAATCCGAGGGAGAAGTTCCTCATATCCGTAAGCCAACTCACTTTCGCCCCATTCTTCAACGAATTCTCGTTTGAATCTAAACCCAACTGATGACCAATGATAGGGATTTGGAACAAAATTTCTAAAGAATTTAAAACTTTCCGCCTTTAGTATTTCAATTTCTTCCGGTGATGGGGAACACTCTGACAGGCCTGGATTTTTTGGTCTTATCCCCAATCTTTCTATTATCGTCATACCCCAATTTTATCATAAACCCCATAGTATATCTATCCTTGCTACACCCAAACCTTAACCCATATTCACTATGTCTCTTTTACTTTCGCCAAAGGGTGAAACTTACGGTGAGTTTCTTCAGCAAAGCGATCAGAAGCATGAACATAGCGAGTCGTCGTGTCTAAAGACTCATGCCCCAACAAAATTTGTATTGCCGCCGGAGAAGCGCCGGACTCTGCCAAATAAGTGGCAAAGCCGTGACGCAAAGAATGAGCCGAGGTTGGAACATTAATCTTCAGTTTTTGCCGATATTCCTTGATTTTCATTTGGATATAGTTCGTAGAAAGCCTTTTTTTTGTTTTCGATACATTGATACCGGCATAAGGCACAAACAGGGCTTGGGCGTCATCCTGGCGGGTCGCCAAATACCTCTCTAAAATATTTTGCGCTCTTGGGGTTAAATAAACAAATCTTTCTTTCTTCCCTTTACCCATGACAAAAATCCGACCGGTTCCGTCAATATCTGACCGGTTTAAATGACAAAGTTCCGAAATTCTCATCCCTGTCGAAAACAATATCTCTAAAATCACCCGGTTCCTTAAGGCAATTTGCGGTTCGTTCTCCAAATACGACGGCGACTCAATCAGTTTCACCAAATCAGCCATTTCCGCCACTTGGCCGTGCCGTTTCTCTGTCTTAACCATCTTCACTACCTCTGGGGCAATTGGACAAGGCAAATCCATCTCAATTAAATACTTCAGGTAACTCCGCAGCGACGAAAGCACTCGATTGACACTTTGGGAACCTAAAATCTTGCTAGGCTTCCCCTTAATAGCTGTTTGACGATCTTTTGAGACTAAATAGGCTTTAAATTGAGCAATCACCTTCTTGTCAATCTTCTCAAAAGGAGTAGAGAACTGCTCAAGGAAGCTGGAAAAGACAGTTAAGTCCCGTTCATAGTTATAGACGGTTTCTAGGGAATAATTATTGGTCTTAAGCGACAAAAGGAAATCGTCCAGCTTGCTTAACATTTTTAATTAATCGGCACTTTCATTTTATTTTAACAGTCATTAAAAGGCGAGAGGATAGTCATAACAAAAGCGTCTTCGGCCATCTTCCTTGGTCTGAGCGTTAGGGATATTATACTCAGTCGGTATCACATTACACCTCAGTCTTATCTTTGTCAAGTCCCTTCCCAAAACCAGCCAGAAAACCAAAGAAGGCAATCCAAAGAATTTACCTAAACAATTCTTCACTATATTCTCCAAATCAAAGCTCCGCCAAAAAACATTTTTTTAATAATCTTTTCGCGACCGCGGTCTTCTCTGGGGAACAAAAATTAGCTTAAGTTCTCTGGTAAGTTATCCACAAAAGAGGATGGGTTTTTCCTATCAAAGTATATCAATTGAGGCTATTTTCTCAATACATCGACGCAAAACTGCCTTAAGCCTCTTTTGGCATTCTCAAACTCATCCTGCCAATTCGTGAAAAGAACCTATAATTCTGTGAAAAGGATTTGCTCTTTTTATTATAGGGTAATACACAAGCGCGGACCGATACGCGAAATTGCACATACTACTCCCCTTTTTTATTCTTGTATGCCAAAAAATTTTCCCCTTTTTAAAATTTAAACTTGTCCTGAACTTGCCGAAGGATCTTCTTAGCCCCAGTGAGTATAAAAAAGAAGAACTAGAAAAACAATCACCCCCACCAAGAGGTATTCCCTGACCGTTTTTACAAAAAGCCGATCAGATAAATAGGCCTGAATTAAACCAGACAAAACATAAATCAACGAGGTCAGAAACAAAGAGGTCAAAGCGATAGTGGCCGGCCAAAATGAAAGCGCCAGCGCCATCTCAGCCATCAAAAAAGAGAAAAACATTGTCAGCAATAAAACTTTAGCACTCATCTTCTCTTCTAAAGCAACGGTCCAGATTCCGTGGAGAAACAGAAGGAAAGAAATCAGAAAAACATAGAAAAAATTTAAATAAAAAGGTAGGCGAAAAGAAAAAACAGTATCATAAAGCAGAAATGAAGCAAAAAGAGTGATTAAAAAGGATACGGCTGAAGCGGAACGGAAAAGCTGAATCGTCCGAATCGAAGCCACGGCAAAAATATTCTCGCTCAAAAAAAGCGCATATAACCCTAAAAGATAAAAAACAATCACCGGAATCGCGGTAAAAATCGAAGAAGGCAAAAGAAAATAAAAAAGCCCTATGCCGGCTGTCAAACCAAGAGGTAAGATCCAGCTCATCAGCCAAATTACTCCGTGGAGCGCCTCTGATAAAGACCAAAAAACAAGAAGAATGGTTGCCAGACAAAGTCCGCCAATCGCCAAATATCGGTTGGCTGGATGGCCGAATTGGATAAAACTTAAACCGGCCGTCAATAGCAACGAACTTAAAATAAATTTGCGGCTTTTAGTTAATCTAAACATTCTCTAGCTTCTAAGTTCACACTTCTCACCTCTTTCTATCAGCGCGTCTGAGATATCAAAGTTGGCATAAACTTTTTGCACATCATCCAAAGACTCCAATTTATCTATCAAGCCTAAAACCTGATTGGCCAGCTTTTGATCTGTGACCGCCACTAAATTTACCGGCTTCATCACCAGTTCCACCGACTGGGGTTGATAACCGGTGCCAGTTAATTTATTCCTAAAGTCAATTAATTTCTCTGGACTCACATAAATCTCCAGCAGGCCGTCTTCTGCCAGTTCAACCTCTTCTGCCCCAAGATCAATAATTCTCAAAATGTCTGCCTCAGCTGACTCTTTTAAGATGGGAATGGTGATTAAGCCAAGTTTTTGAAAATTGAAAGCAACTGCTCCCGGTGAGGCCACGCTCCCACCATTCTTGTCAAAAATATTTTTGACTTCCTGAATCGTCCTTTGCTTGTTATCAGTGGCTGTCTCCACCAGAAAACCAACCCCGCCTGGACCATAACCTTCATAAGTTATCTCTGCAAAACCAGCTCCTTCAGTTTTCCCCAAAGCCCGATCAATAGCTCGGTTAATGTTTTCTTTGGGCATATTAACTTCTCTGGCCTTTTCAATTGCCAACCGCAGCTTAAAATTTAGTTCCGGATCCGCCACACCACCCTCAGCCCGAACCGCGACGATAATGGCGTTGGTAATCTTCGTAAACATCTGACCTCGTTTCTGGTCAGTTGATTCTTTCTGCCGATGGATAGTTGCCCACTTTGAATGTCCGCTCATATCGATGATTTTTAATCTTTTCTGCAACCTTACGTTTCTTGCCCCACCTCTCACTTCCCACCTCCCATATTCTACCACCTTTTATTCAATTTTTCCCAATATTGCTCTCCCAAAATTAAAGTAAAATCCGCCCGCCGTTTTCCCTCTGCTCTCTGAACTTCAAAATCAAAAACCTTTTTCAACCAGCCAAAAGTATAGCTCTGAAACAACTGACTGGGGGTAATAAGTAAGTTTGACTTCCTTGCCTGAGAATCATCCGCCGCCCTCACCACTCTTGCCCCACTTTTTTCCAATAAAGATAACGCCTGTTGGGCTAAACCTGGATGATCGGTGGCATTAAGAACTTCCAGCGAATATCCCTCTCCTCTGAGCTGCCTATCGATTAAAGAATCAACGGTCTCCCTGATTTTAATTTCCTGCTCGTCCAGCCTCCTGGTCCTTAACAAAAGAAGAATCAGGTCAATGGTAGCCAAATCGCTCTTGGTTTTTTTGGTTATCGCCCTCTTAAAAATTTCCGAAAAAAATTTCTTAAGCGATTGTGGCTCGTAGGTAAATCCGCTCCCATCATAAAAAAAACCGAAAATTGGCACTTGAAGATGGTACTCAATTGTTTCTTTTAAAAGCTGGCCGCCTCTGCCTTCCAGCTCTCCTAAAGGATAAACCTTGTCTAGCTCATATTCTCCGAAACCCCGCGGCAATTGAACCGCGTCTTTGGCCTTGAGATTGACAATCAATCCTTCCTGATCTTGAAAGGAAAACAAAATTACCTGAGAGGCAGAATCGGCCAGAACAAAAGAAACTCTGGCCAGACCTCTTAAAGATGACTTTTTAAAAGCGAACCAAAACTTGGCAGATGAAGATCCCAAGATTAACAAAAAAATTAAAAGACTCCAAAAGATGACTGCCTTGAAAGGCTGTTTTTTCCCTCTCATTTTCCCAGCCACTCCTTTTTTAATTGGTAAAATTTTCTTTCGGCGATCGACTGCCTCACTTGCTCCATCAAGCTCTCCATAAAAAACAAGTTATGATAAGTTGCCAGCCGATAAGCCAGAAGTTCTTTGGCTCGGAAAAGATGGCTGATATATGCTCTCGAGTAATTTTGGCACGCGAAACACCCGCACTCCTCATCAATCGGCCTCTTATCTGTAGCATTCTCTGCTTTCGTCAGATCTAATAAAAATCTTTCCTTATAACTTTTGATTTTTACATTTTGATTTTTGATATTAACGAGGGCGAATCCCATTCGCCCGAGTCTCGTCGGCATCACACAATCAAAAGTATCAATCCCCCTTTCCACCAAAGCAAAAATATCATCAATTTCTCCCACTCCCAAAAGGTGTCTCGGTTTTTCAGATGGAAGTAGTGGCACCACCCAATCCAAAACCCTCCTCATCTCTTTTTTGCTTTCTCCTACTGAAACTCCACCAATAGCGATGCCCTCAAAAGGTAAATTACTAATGAATCTTGCTGATTCTTCCCGGAGATCCTTAAACACCCCGCCTTGCACGACACCATATAAAGCTTGTTGAGAATTCCTTAATTTTGATTTTTTCCTTTTGCCTTTTGTGTTTTCTTCGAGGCAGCGAAGGGCCCACCGATGTGTCCTTCCCATCGCTTGCTCAGTATAATCATGGGTCGCCGGATAATAACAGCACTCATCAAAAGCAATCATGATATCCGCTCCTAAAATTCTTTGTGCCTCAACTGACTTCTCCGGCGTAAAAAGGTGTTTGCTCCCATCCAAATGCGATCTGAACTTAACCCCTTCATCAGTAATCTTTACCAAAGGAATCTCCCAGACGACGTCTGGGAGGCTGTCTGGGAGGCTGTCTGAGGAACTCAATCTCCTCCTCCGGCTGGCACAACCCAGAGAGAAGATTTGGAATCCAGCTGAGTCTGTCACCAAAGGCCCGTCCCATCCGGAAAAGTGATGCAAACCACCAACTTTCTCTACTGCCTCTAAACCAGGCCGTAAATACAGATGATAAGTATTGACAAAAAATACCTGGACGCCAATCTCCTTAAGGTCGCGATTGTCTAATGATTTCACAGAGGCCTGGGTTCCTACGGGAATAAAGGCCGGAGTTTGGACATCTCCATGAGGAGTATGAATTACTCCTCTTCTGGCCAAAGAGCGAGAATCTTTAGCAATAGTTTTAAAAGAAAATAATTTCGCCAACGGTCGTTCTGATAAAATATTTGCTGATCTGGTCAAGAAGGATAAAAGCAAGTAAAATTACTTCTCCTTTTTTCTTTCGCACTTCACGCATACCGTCGCTTCCGGAAAAACCATCAACCGGTCGGTGTCAATCATCTCCCCACACTTCTCGCATGTACCGTACTTTCCCAATTTAATCCTCGTCAAAGCCTTCCTGATTTGAATCAGCTTCCTGTCAATTTCTCTTTTCAAGCCTTCGACCGTGGCGTGGCCAAATTGTTCCGAAGCGTCAGCATCAGAGGAAGCGTTGTCCAAAAGTCTTTTGGGGTCGGCAAAGGGATCTTGTTCCTCTAAAACTTTTTTTCTTTTATTTAATTTCTCCTCTTCCAAATGCAGCACCTTCCTAATCGGCTCAAGCAAACTGGCAGGAAAAGTTATTTTTGCCATTTTATCCTTAAATCTTCAACAAGATTTCTTCCTGAACGATAATAAAGGCAGCCAAAACAGATTAAAGCTGTTGCTCCCAAAACCAATCTGTCCCAGTATAAACTACCTTTCTGCAAAAATGCAAGTAAAAGCAAGACCGAAAAAACCACAAAATTAGTTCCCCAAAACAAAAAACCGGTCTTGCCGCTTTTGTACCAACCAAACGAACGATACTTCTTCTGGAAAAAGGCATAAAAAAGAAAACCTAATAAACCGGCCAGACAAAGACCAAGATTCCCCAAGCCGTCGCTTTCTAAAAAAAGACCCAAGCCGCCAAAAAAAAGAAAAAAAAGATTCCACCAAGCAAAGCCATCAAGAATCTCCCAAACATTCTTCTTGAACTTTACTGCCCAGAGCTTAATCACCCCTACCCCTAGCCAAAAACTTAAGTAGACAAAAAAGACAAGTTTTTGCCAGAGCCAGCCGCCAAGAAAGCAAACAATTAAAACCAAGAGCGTTAGGGAAAAGATTTCTTCCTCCTCAAAATCTTCTTTTAGCTTGCGCCAAAGGGAAAAAGAAGAAAGAAAAGCCGCCAAAAATAGGCTCCAAAAAAGAGGACTAATAGTGAGTTGACCAATTGAAAAAGATAACCTTGACATAGTTGATTTCTAAATTTTACCACAGTATACTTATCAATATCTCAAAACTCAAATGTTAGAGCTTGCCCACGCCCTGACCGGCGGAGTGATCGCCTA
>Ga0172362_10003983_pt1 | contig 12792 bp, 12 predicted proteins | sample LakKivs1_kivu2a2_FD_114534 | JGI IMG/M metagenome (GOLD analysis project Ga0172362, IMG submission 114534) | Sediment microbial communities from Lake Kivu, Rwanda - Sediment s1_kivu2a2 | ecosystem: Environmental > Aquatic > Freshwater > Lake > Sediment | place: Rwanda: Western Province, Lake...
ACTCGACCTTACGGCCGCGATGCGGACCTTCGTCCGGAACAAAAGCGCGGTCTTCTGGACCATCATGTTCCCCTGCGTCATGATACTCCTTTTCGGGGCAATCTTCAGCCAGTCCTCGACGAAGTACGACCTCTACATGCAGAACCTGGACCAAACCAACGGCGAAGCCTCATACTGGTCCGGCACCATTATAAGGGTCCTTAATTCCACGAACGCCTTCAACATCCACCTGCTGGACGCCTCAGTCAACGCCACGGACTACGCGATTACGAATAGGATAAGCAACCTGCTCATCATCCCCTCGGAATTCAACGACACTGCCAACATGGCGCTCTTCACCTATGGCAGCATCACAGCGAATGTGACCCTTGTTTACGACCAGTCCACGTCCTCTGCGTCCATCGTCCGCAGCATCGTAGCGAGCGTCATTGACGCCTTCAACTTTCAGCTCTCGCATGGCGTGCACTACCTGAACGTCGAAGACTTGGCGATAGCGCCCAAGCCCTTCAGCTACATCGACTTCTTCCTGCCGGGAATGATCGGGATGACGGCCATGACGACGAGCGTCTTCACCGCCGTCTCGATAAGCGCCCGGTTCAAGGAGAACGGCGTGTTCCACAAGCTGGCGACGACGCCGCTGAAACGCTACGAGTGGATACTGTCCAGAACGGTGTACAACGTTTTCCTTTCCTTCCTGGGCATGGCGGTGATGATAGGGCTGGGGGTCGCAATCTTTAACATGAAGATGACGCTTAACCCGCTCTCGCTGCTCATGGTGGCGATGGCCTCGCTGATGTTCACGGGTATAGGGATGGTCATCGCGCGGTTCGTCAAGGACCCCGACGCCGCGGACGCCGCCGCGAACGCCATCACGTTCCCGATGATGTTCCTGTCGGGCTCGTTCTTCCCGTTGAGCCAGATGCCCCAGTTCCTTCAGACGATTGCCCAGGCTCTGCCGCTCACGTACGTGAATGAGGGGCTTAGGGCTACGATGATTTTCGGTCAGTCTCAGCAGGCAATCTTCAACACCGCGCTAATAACGGTCCTTGGATTGGTGTTCATCACCGTGGGCTCGTGGATAACCAAATGGGAAGAAGACTAGACCCCGCCTTCAACGATAAACGCCTCAAATAGAGCATGTAATTCTCAGGAACACCCACAACTCCACGTAAGAAAACATGGTAATATCAAACCACAATAGACCACGCAAAATTTAGGTCAGTTCAAGCCTTCTTCTAAAGCTTTTTTTACGTAAAGGCTCCTCACTTGTTTTGAGGAGTCGTTTTCCGATGCGAGACCACGGGAACCTCGTGCGCCAGATAGTCGAAAACTGCCTAGACGTAAAGGCTGGGGAGAACGTTTGGATTCACAGCTGGGACCACACGGTTGACCTTGCATCCGAGATAGGTTTTTCCTGCCGACAGCGCGGAGCGCACCCGCTCATCACCCTCATGCCTGAGGACTTTTGGCTGCGTTCGCTGATTGAGGCGCCTAAAAGCCTTTTAGAGACCCTTCCTGCTCATCAAGCTGCTGCGCTGGAGCAGACGGACGCGTTCATCTTCATGCTGGGTCCACGCAGCCCCGTCCGCTGGGACTTGATTCCTCCCGAGAAACAAGGGCTCGCTAACCAATGGTTCCTTGAGTCGAACAGGTACCTAGACGCGTGGCGTAAAATAGCCAAGGACCGAGCCATACGAACATTGGGTGTTGAGTGTTGCCTTGTTACGAATGAACGGGCGGAGGCTCTTGGTCTGGACTTCGAAACGTGGAGGAAAACGATGCTTGCCGGCTGCGAGGCTAACCAGGGAGAAATCGCCCACAACGCTGTTCAACTCGCCAGCCTCATCAGAAGGGGAAAGGAGGTAAGCATTCAGACTCCGTTCGGCACAAACCTAAAATTCAGGTTGTTAGGTCGTGAACCCGTCATTGGTGACAGCGTAGTCAGCAAGGAGGACGCGGCTAAGGGCGACGTGAAGTTCTTGCCATCGGGCTTCGTCGAGGTCGCTGGTGGCGAGGAGAGCGCGGAAGGGACAGCGGTTTTCGACGTGCCTGTTCCGTTTAGAAGAGTCGAGAGGATTAAGCAACTGTCCCTAACGTTCAGGCGTGGAAGAATCGTTGGGCATCAATCTGAGTCTGGGGGCGAATCTTTCGAGGACTACCTTAGGTCAGGTCAAGGCGACTTGGACAGATTCGGGTTTTTCGGCGTAGGCCTCAATCCGGGTTTGAAACATGGCTTCACCCAGGACGACAAGGTTTTGGGCGGAGTCACAATCGGCGTAGGCGGCAACGAGGACAAGGGCGGAAGGAACGTGACCACGTCGAACGTTCACTGGTGGGCTTCGATGAGCCGAGCAACGGTTCATGTTGACGATAAGCCCGTAATAGTTAATGGTAAACTTGTTTTCTAAAGGCAAGCATAAAGATAGTCAACGAATATTTCTGCCCTTCACCCACATAATTCCTGTACTAATATCGGTTCATAACATGAAGCCTGCGTGGTACTTCAGGAAGCTACTCAGCATCATGTTCGCTGTTTGCACTATCGCCATGACCACGAAGTCCTTGGCTAGGATTTTTCCGAGCTTCAGCGTCTGCTCGGTGCTGTCGCCTCCTCTGTTGAGGAGTATCGACCGGTATTGGACGAGGCGGAGGGTCATGAACGCCACGAGCAGCGAGAAGACGGCGTAGTAGACGATGCTGAGGTTGAACAACACGCCGATGAGGAACATTGGGGGGGACGAGGCAGTAGCCGAGAACGATTGTCGTGAAGAACCCTTTCCTCAACCCAAGCACAACAAGGAACGTCCTCGCGTCGCTGTGGAGGTCCGACGCGTAGTCCGCGAGGTCCTCCCAGAGGCTGTTGACGGCGGTCGTTATGCCGATGAGGAACACGAGGGGCCAAACTTGGGCGGAGAAGACGCTGAAGAACGAGGCCACAATCAGAACAGGCACGGACCCGACCGAGAAGTTAACCAGCGGCTTGAGGACCGTCTGCCTGAGCCTGAAGGGCGGGACCGAGTACAGGATTCCCACGACGCCGTCGACTATAATAAAAGCTGTCAACAACGGAATCTGCGTGACCAAGCCTAGGCTGATGGCTGTCCCTAGGAAGAAGAGCGAGATAATCAGCCCAAGTGTTCCGAGCTTCTTCGTGTATTCGGCTCTGAACGGGTCCGACTTTTTGTCCAAGTCCGCGTCGTAGACGTTGTTCATGGCGTCGACGCCGCTCCAGCCGCAGAAGACGATGACGCCGAGGTAGCCCGCCTGAAGCCAAGAAAGTTCCTCGCCTATCAGGAAGGTTGACCCCGCGGAAATCATGAAAAGCATTAGCCCTCGTTCCGCCGAGATGAACTGGGCGAACCCTCTTAATCCCTGAAGCATACACCGTATTCATACGAACTGAATAAAAGTTTTATCCGATTGTCTCATTTTAGAACGCGAATGATGCGCCTGTCAGTAATTAAACAACAAAACACGGGTTGCTTTCTTTCAGCGTCTCCACTTCTTTGCCGTAACGGTTGTTCCTTTACCAACCCTCGTTTCGACGCTGAACTCGTTTATCAGCTGTTTTGCTCTTCCAAGCCCGATACCTAGGCTTTTTCTTGTGCTGCTGTCTCTTTTGAATGCTTCCTGTAAGTCTATCTTTCCCCAGTCACTGTTGTCAACGATTACAACGGTGTCTTTGTGGTTTTCGTAACATTTTAAAACTATGTTCCCTATATTTTGTCTGGCGAGATTCGATGCTGAGCTTCGACCTTTACGCGTTCATCATCCACGTCCTCGTGAACGTCATCATCATTTCGCCGGTGCTGTGGCTGGCGGGCAGGGCGCTTGCAGGAAAAGAGGATGCTAAATTCTCCGACGCCGTGGCGATAATCGTCGTCGGGACGCTGATAGGCGCGTTCTTCGACCTGTTCCTCGTGGACCTGCTCATCCTGTTTACCCCCTTCCTCTTCTTCGAGACCGTGACGCTTTGGCTACTGTCCTCCCTCGTTCGGCTGGTCGTCTGGCTCGCTCTGGTCAAGCACTTCTTCGACTGCGGCTGGCTGAAAGCCTTCGCCATCTCGGTGCTGGCGGTCATCCTCTTCGTCGCAGTCGCCATCATGCTCGGGCTGTTGGGTATCACGCTGATAGCAATGTTGTGGTAACGCGCCGAATTAACGACGTTTTCTCATTTCGGTCGAGTGCTCGCTTTTTCCCGTTTTTTCATGGCTGGATGTACCGTCGATTTATTGAATTTTGTGTATAGGTCTACTCCGCGTGAAAGAGGCTCATACTTTATTGTATTATTGGTGTCGAAATCATGGCTACAACACAGAAAGATGCTATAAAAAAAATGTTTCCAAAAACGCCTAAGAAAAGCCTTATTTTAATTTTCATTGGTTTTTTCGGTTTTTCTAATAGTCCAATTTTTTAAACAAGAAACTTTAAATTCTTTTTTCACCACGACTCATTATCCAAATATAATAACAAACGTAAAGTGATTATTCAAAAACAAAAAATTCATCAGCATTCATCTTCAGGAGAGCGAAAAAGTTGAAATACGTCAGGAAGCGGGACGGCAGACTCGAAGAGTTCGACGGCAACCGTATAACCATCGCCATCTGGAAGGCTGCACGGGCAGTCGGCGGAAAAGACAGAGAGGAAGCTAAACGCCTGAGCGACCAGGTAGTCGAGATACTGAAGCAGCGGTTCGGAGACGAGGGAGTCCCAACCGTTGAGGAGATACAGGACATTGTCGAGAAGGTCCTGATAGAAAGCGGGCACGCCCGAACAGCTAAGGCTTACATCCTTTACAGGAAGCAGCACCAGGACATCAGGGAGCTCGCGGCGTTCCTGAGCTCCTCGGACCTCGTGGAGCAGTACGTTGACATTGAGGACTGGTACGTTCGGGAGAACTCGAACATGAGCTACTCCCTGCAGGGCCTGAACAATTATCTATCTACGAAGGTCATAGAGAAGTACTGGGCGAGCAGGATCTACCCGCCCAACATCGCGGACGCCCACTACACGGGCGACATGCACATCCACGACCTCGGCGTCCTCGGCGCGTACTGCGTCGGGTGGGACATCAGGGAGCTCCTCCTCTCGGGGTTCGGTGGGGTCGCGGGAAAAATTGAAAGCAAGCCTGCGAAGCACTTCAGGACGGCTCTCGGGCAGACCGTCAACTTCTTCTACACGCTTCAGGGCGAGGCCGCGGGCGCACAGGCCTTCAGCAACTTCGACACGTACCTCGCGCCGTTCATCCGCTACGACCGCATGGAACAGAAGGATGTCAAGCAGGCGCTTCAGGAGTTCTTCTTCAACATCAACGTGCCGACCCGCGTAGGATTCCAGACGCCGTTCACGAACGTGACGCTTGACCTCAACATGCCGAACTTCATGAAGGACGAGCCCGTCATCCGCGGGGGAACCATGCTGGACGACGCCTACGGGGACATGCAGAACGAGATGGACATGTTCAACTCCGCCTTCGCCGAGGTCATGGTCGAGGGAGACGCGAAGGGGCGAGTCTTCACTTTCCCGATTCCCACGTACAACATCACGAACGACTTCGACTGGGACACACCCGTGGCTCAGAAGATTTTCGAGGCGACCGCCAAATACGGGACGCCGTACTTCTCGAACTTCGTCAACAGCGACATGTCGCCCGAGGACGTGCGGAGCATGTGCTGCCGACTCAGGATAGACAACCGCATGCTGAGGAAGAGGGGCGGAGGCTTCTTCGGCGCAAGCCCCCTCACAGGCTCGATAGGCGTCGTAACGCTGAACATGCCGCGCATCGGCTACCTGACCAAGGACGAAGGCAAGTTCTTCGAACGACTCAACGAGATGATGGAGATAGCCAAGGACAGCCTCGAAATCAAGCGGAAGGTCCTCGAAAGGTTCACCGAGAAGGGCCTGTACCCGTACTCCAGGTTCTACCTGCGGTTCGTCAAGGAGGCGTACAGCAGCTACTGGAAGAACCACTTCTCCACAATCGGACTCATCGGAATGAACGAGGCCTTGCTCAACCTGTTCGGCTACGGCATAGCGAATCCCGAGGGGCTGAAGTTCGCGATGAAGGTTCTTAATTACATGCGCGACAAGCTCGTTGAGTACCAAGAGGAGACGGGAAGCATGTACAACCTTGAGGCAACGCCTGCAGAGGGAGTGTCGTACAGGCTGCCGCACCTCGACAAGGAACGGTACCCCGACATAATCGCCGCGAACGAGGCACATCTCTCGAAGGGCGCGGAGCCGTTCTACACGAACTCCACGCACCTGCCCGTCAACTACACGGGGGACCTCTTCGAAGCCCTCGAGCACCAGGACAACCTCCAGACCCTATATACAGGAGGCACGGTGTTCCACATCTTCCTCGGGGAAAGAATCCACTCGTGGCAAGCCGCCGCCGAACTGGTCAAAAAGGTCGCCCACACAGCCCACCTCCCGTACTACTCGCTGACGCCGACCTTCAGCATATGCACGACCCACGGGTACCTCGCGGGGGAGCAGAGGACGTGCCCGACGTGCGGAGGCAAGTGCGAGGTTTACTCCAGAATCGTGGGCTACCTGCGCCCCGTCGACCAGTGGAACGACAGCAAGCAGGCCGAGTTCAGCATACGAAAGACGTTCGACCAGTCAGTCCTCGTCGAGGTGCCGGCGTAAGCTCCAGAAGGAAGAGGGCGCCATGAAGTTCGGGGGACTCCAAAAGACAAGCCTAATCGACTTCCCCGGCAAAGTCTCCAGCGTACTCTTTTCTGTTGGGTGCAACCTTCGCTGCCCCTTCTGCCACAACGGACGTCTCATCGTAGACCCTAAGCCGCCGTTCCTCTCGGATGAGGACGCCCTCAAGGTCCTCAGGTCGCGCAAAAAGTACGTGGACGCCGTCGTCGTAACGGGTGGCGAACCCGCGATGAACAGTGACCTGCCTGATTTCGTTCGGAAGCTCAAGGGCGAAGGGTTCTCGGTGAAGCTGGACACGAATGGCTTCTACCCCAAAGTCCTGAAAGAGTGTCTCCCAAGTCTCGACTATGTTGCTATAGACATTAAGACTTCTTTAAAAAAGTACAGCCTCATGGGCGCACACGACACAAGCAGTCTACTGACCAGCATAAAAATGCTAATTGAGGGCAGCGTTGACTACGAGTTCCGATGCACCGTCGTCCCTACAATCGTTACGGTGGAGGACATCCTGAAGATGGGCGAAACGGTGAAGGGGACGAAGCGGTTCGCCTTCCAACAATTCGTCCCTGGAGGAACCTTGGACAAGAATTTCAACAATCTGAAGCCCTATCCCGCCGAGGTTATACGGTCCTTCGTTGAGATCATGAAAAAGTACGTCGGCGAAGTAGTCCTAAGAATTTGAGCCACTTTTTGTTAATTGTGGCTGTTCTTAGTTTTTCGTGAGGTACTTGTGGATGGATTGTGCAGCCTTCTTTCCGCCCGCCATCGCCGAAATCACGGTGGCGTTGTCCGTCACGATGTCTCCAGCCGCGAACACGCCGGGCATGTCGGTTTCGCCCGTCTCCGGGTTGGCGACGATTGTGCCATGCGACGAAACCTTGACCATGCTTTCTCCACGGACCGCCAGGGGGTTCGGCTTCTGACCGATGGCAACGACGACAGTGTCCGCGTCCAACAGGAACTCTGATCTCGCCACGACGACGGGTCTCATTCTGCCGGACTCGTCGGGTTTTCCGAGCTCCATCCTGACGCATTCAACCTTTTTAACCCAACCCTTCTCGTCGCCAATGAACCGCGTCGGGTTAGCCAGAAAGATGAAGTTGATGCCCTCCTCCTTCGCGTTGACGACCTCATCGTGCCTCGCTGGCATCAGCTCCTCGGTCCTGCGGTAGACAACCGTGACCTCGCCTCCGAGCCTGAGGGCGCAGCGGGCCGAGTCCATGGCGACGTTCCCCCCACCGACCACAACGACCTTCTTTCCGACCTTGACGGGCGTGGCGTGCTCGGGGAAGCTGTACGCCTTCATCAGGTTGACGCGGATGAGGAACTCGTTCGCCGAGTAAATCCCGCTCAGGTTCTCGCCGGGGACGCCGAGGAACATGGGGAGCCCCGCGCCCGAGCCCACGAAGACGGCGTCGAAGCCTTCCTTGAAGAGCTCGTCCATCTTTACGACCTTGCCGACGATGACGTTGGTCTCGACTTTGGCGCCGAGGCTTTCGACGTACTTGACTTCGTCCTCGACGATGGTCTTCGGCAGCCTGAACTCGGGGATGCCGTACATCAGCACTCCGCCCGCGGCGTGAAGAGCCTCGAAAACCGTGACCTCGTGCCCCATCTTCGCCAGCTCAGCAGCCGCCGTTAAGCCCGCTGGTCCTGAGCCGACGACGGCGACTCGCTTCCCCGTTGAAGCCTTTCTACCGGACCTTCTTTTCGCCTTGTCCTCCTCGTCAGCCACGAACCGTTCGAGGGCTCCAATGTTGACAGGCTCGCCATTCAATCCCAGGATGCACTTGCCCATGCACTGGTCCTCCTGAGGGCAGACCCGTCCGCAGATGGCGGGCAGGCTGTTTTTCTCTCGGATTTTGTCTAGCGATTCGCTGTATTTTTTTTCTCGGATGAGCTTGATGAAGGCGGGGATTTCTATGCCGACGGGGCACCCTTCCACGCACTTCGGGACCTTGCACTGGAGGCAGCGGAACGCCTCAGTGGTCGCATCGGCTTCGTTGTAGCCTAGGGCGACCTCCTTGAACGACTTGACTCTTTCTGCGATTTCGCGCTTGGGCATCTTCGTCTGAGGCTTCTTGGCTGCCACCTTCGCTTACTCCGTAATGTGGGTTAAGATACAGAATTTGGCGACTCGAAACTTATTAATATTTTCAGGAATGGCTGGAGCTTGTTTTCGAATAGTCAGGTAATTAATCTTTACAGCGAAGCAAATGGCGGTTGCTTTAGCTGACTTTTTTGCCAGCTAGCTTCTCCATGGCGACGATGACTGCCTGCGTCCCTTGCTCTCCGAGTCCTTCTGCCTCAACCGCCCTGAACAGCTGGTGCACTAATGCTGTTGCGGGTAACGGGAGCCCCATCTCAGCGGCGAAGGACAGGACTGTCTTCAGGTCCTTCTGCTGGTGCTTGATCTTGAAGCCCGGGCGCATGTCGCGTTCGACCATCTTGGGTCCCAAGTTCGAAAGCATCCACGAGCCCGCTGCGCCCGCGGTCACAACCTCGAGCAGCTTCTTCAGGTCGAGTCCAGCCTTGGCTCCGAGCATCAGCCCCTCGCAGACCGCCTGAATGTTAAGTGCGCAGATTATCTGGTTGCACAGCTTCGTCGTCTGCCCCGCGCCGTTCGCGCCCATGTGCGTTATCCTCTTTCCGAGCGCCTGAAAGACGGGCAAGCACTCGTCGAAGGTTTCTTTGTCTCCGCCCACCATGACTGAAAGCGTTGCCTGTTTGGCGCCGACTTCGCCCCCGCTGACCGGCGCGTCGAGGATCTTGACTCCCTTGGCGCCCAGCTCCTTGGCGATTTTCTGGGTGACGGTTGGCGAGATGGAGCTCATGTCGACGACGGTTAGACCCTCATGGACTCCATGGACTATGCCTTCGGACCCCAGCGTCACTTCCTCCACGTCGGAGGAGTCGGTGACCATCGTGATGACGACATCCGACTTTTCAGCAACTTCTTTTGGCGTCTTGGCTCCCTGAGCGCCCGCGGCTAGCAGCTCGTCCATCTTCGATTTTGTCCTGTTCCACACGGTCAGCCCGTAACCCGCGTTCAACAAGTTCAAAGCCATGGGTTTGCCCATGACGCCTAAGCCGATGAAGCCTATCTTCGGTTTACTCAACGTCCGTAGCCTCTGAACCAAAAGGCGGCTCAGGGTATTTTAAGTTTTTCAGCAGGCAAAACCCTTAAAAACACGGCGAAAACAGTTCTATGAAGAAACGGCGGCGGGCGAGTAGATCAGTTTGGCATGATCGCAGCGTTGGCATCGCTGAGGTCGAGGGTTCAAATCCCTCCTCGTCCACCATTTAAAATGGTTTTTCAACGGGGTCTGATCAGATCTTTTTTGCATTATCTTTATGTCTTTAGCTTTTTGATTAGAGTTATTATCTAGGAAAAGGTTTTGAGTCTAAAGAGCATTAAGTGTTTGATGAGTGGTATGCTGAACATCGATGATGTGAGACAGAAAATCGGGAACCTGAAGCCAATTATTAGGGAGAGGTACAAAGTCAGGACCATAGGCGTCTTCGGCTCGTACGTGAGAGGCGAAGCCAAAGAAAAAAGCGACCTTGACGTTCTAGTCGATTTTTCCAAGCCGATAAGCCTCTTGAAGTTCGTTGAACTAGAAAACTTTCTCAGCGACTCCATCGGCGTCAGAGTGGACTTGGTAATGAAGAATGCGTTGAAGCCGAGGATAGGAAAACACATCCTAGAAGAAGTTGTTGCCGTATGAAAAGCGAATTCCTCGACTACGTGGAAGACATAATCGAAGCCATGGACAACGCAATGAGTTTTACAGGAACCATGAAATATGAGGAATTCGTGGAAGACAGGAAAACCGTCTATGCTGTCATACGGGCAATAGAAATCATTGGAGAAGCCGTAAAGAGGATACCTGAATCGATCAAAAGCCGTTATCAGCAGATACCTTGGAGAGACATGGCTGGAATGAGAGACAAACTCATACACGAGTATTTCGGAGTAGACCCAAGAGCTGTCTGGGACACTGTAAAAAAGGACACCCCTAAATTAAGACCCTTATTCGAAAGAATTCTCAATGAACTTGAAAAATAACACTAGATACTAGCTAGAACTTATAGTAAGATGCGGCTGGACATACATCTCTAGAATATAATATTGTTGGCATCGCTGAGGTCGAGGGTTCAAATCCCTCCTCGTCCACTTATAAACACGATTTTTTATGTTGTTGCCTTGGGTTCATAGCCCGTTTTCTCTAGGGGTCATGTTTGTTTTGTTTATGCTTGCCACCTAAGGTTTAGCTATTTCTTGACGCGTCTTACGACCTCGTAGACGATTAATACGATGGTGATCCAGACGACGAGGTCGATTGCCAGTTCTGCGGCCTGCAGCTCGTACGTGGGGGACGCACCGGGCACGACCACGACCCTCTGAACTAGCCAAGGCAAGGGAAAGCCGTACCCCGTTATCCTGGCGCCCAGCCCCACTGTCAGGTCCTGCGTGTAGACTGCTGAAGCCAAGGCGACGACGACACCGCACACGACGGTAATCACAAAATTCCTTATTTCCTTGTTCATTCCCAATCAATAATACTTATGTATTCTGAAATTTAAAATTTCGCAATAAACTATTCTGTTACCTGAAAAAGAAATCCAAATGGGAAGGATGGCGCGGAACCGCTGAGTAATCAATACTTCTTTAAGCCCTTTTCTTGGACGATTACTCCTCCCATTCCCTTCGCGACCTTTATCGCAGAGACCATATAGATTACGACTAAGCCGCCGTACTGGGTCCACACATAGCTGCAGATTAGGGGTCCCAAGACCTGCGTGCTGCTTCTGATGGGTCCGTATATAATGCCCAACATGGTCCCGCGCACCTCCGGGGGGATGACATCGTACATGAGTGCCACCACGCTGTTCCCGGAAGTCATTCCGCTTATCGCACGAGCTGCGTAGATCGGTATCAGCCAGTAGAAGTTGGGGACGAAGACAAAGGACAATACGCACATGCCGTGAACGGCTTCGAGGAAGATGAAGGGCTTGCGGCTATGCCTGTCCGCGAATTTTTCTATGGGAATCTGGGTCACCATGTAGGACAGCGTATAGACCGAGGTGATGAGCCCCAGAAACCAGTAGGGGATGCCCTGCTGCTCCACGAAGTAGATTGAGATGTAGTCCCACGCCGGGGCTTCGATGTCCCAGAGGCACCCGATGGCGATGACCGCCACAAGGTTTCTTCCGCCCTGCCTCGTAATCATGCTAAGACCGTCCCTGAGGTACTTCAGGTGGTCGCGGACCTTTTCGATCAGCTTCTTTTTAGACTCCGCCTTTTCGACGACTCGAGGGGGAACGACGTCCTCAATGTAGCGTAGCAGTATGAATGCGCCCGTTGCTTCTAGAATCAGTTCAATGACGAAGAGGGACCTAATCCCCCAAAAGGTGGCCAAAATTCCCCCTAAAGTTGGGCTGATGAGGCTGGGAACCGAGGTCAAGGTGTCCATTGTTGCCAGCGCAGTCTGGCGGTTCTTGGCGTCAGTCGCGTCTCCTATGAACGCTTGGTATGCTGGTCCGCAGAGGATGCCCAGCAGAGAGCCGAATATCCATCCGGGAACCAGCCAAGTCCAATGCTGCGCAACAATTGCTAGTATGGTCGAGATTAGGCTTCCGAACGAGTTGATGAGAATCAGCTTTTTCCTACCGTACAGGTCAGCGATTCTTCCAGCGATTGGCCTGAGGATCCAGTTCAGCCCGGCAATTATTGAGCCGACTACGCCGAGCTCGATCATTTCGATTCCGAGGCTTCTCAGGAAGAGGACGAAGAGCCCGCCGCTTAGGAGACTGCCGCCGAAGCCGCTGACAATGCTGGCTAGGCAAAGGACCTGAAGGTTCCTGCTCATTCCTGTGAACGAGCTGAGAGAACGCTCTACCCTTGACAACATTTCTATTGTCGAATAAGCTAATAATATGAAATATATAAATTACTTGCGGTGAGGGCTCAACGCCGACCCTTCATCGTCTACCAAAATTTGCATGAACCGAACCGCTTCAAGTCATAAAATAAGCATAGTTTTTAAGTCATTTTTCTAAAACAGACTGCATTCTTTTTATCTATCAATTCTAAGAATATAGTGACAGTAAATGAGGCTG
>Ga0172362_10003986_pt1 | contig 12784 bp, 6 predicted proteins | sample LakKivs1_kivu2a2_FD_114534 | JGI IMG/M metagenome (GOLD analysis project Ga0172362, IMG submission 114534) | Sediment microbial communities from Lake Kivu, Rwanda - Sediment s1_kivu2a2 | ecosystem: Environmental > Aquatic > Freshwater > Lake > Sediment | place: Rwanda: Western Province, Lake...
GACCGGCCCTTGGACTGTCTACGACTTCGGCAGGGATGGCTTCCGACGAAGCTGGGGTGCCACGGATTACTACTACTATTACAACGGAGTAGATTCCCAGTCCGTTTGGCCAGCGTCATTCGGCGCTGATGCCCTGGATCCGTGGATCAACTGGTATACCAACAATCTATACAGTTGGTTGGACTATGGGCCGATTGATCTTACGAATATGGCCGACATCTTCGTCAGCTTTGGCCTGTGGTACGACACTGAACCTCAATGGGACTGGATGTACTTTTGCGCCTCGATTGATGGCACTAACTACAGTTGCGACTACTGGTCCGGCTATTCCGGCGGTTGGACCGACCAGGCTTACTGGTTGACGTCCTATGCTGGCTACTCGCAGGTCTGGTTGGCCTGGGTATTCAAAAGCGATGAGACTGTTAGCACAGGGTACGAAGGGCCATTCGTAGATGAAATCTGGGTGTGGGGCAATGACATCAGTGCCCCTCCACCCCCCACTCCCCCACCCGACCCGGCGGGTCAACTGATCCAAAACGGCAGTTTCGAGACCGGCGACCTGCCACCATGGGAAAGCCTTAGCCCGAGCAGCACAGACACACTGGCGGACAGAGTGGAGCGTCGCCCCTCACTTCGTCTCGACGGCGACCGGGGACTGAGGTCAAGCGGCGAGAGTGCGGCAGAAGGCACGCTTGGCATCGCCGAGGTAGGAGTAACGGATGCCAGTGCTGCGGATGGATTGCATTCTGCATACCTAACGCGGGACGGCACAGGGAACGATTACCTGTACCAGACGTTCAACGTGCCATCCGGCGTCACGGGCATCGTGCTGGACTACTGGTTTGCCGTGACTACCGCTGAGACCGGCGTTGGCCGAGACTTTTTCTGCGCGAGCCTGCGTCCGGCCGAGCTCAGCACGATCTGGGTAGACCTGGGGTGCATAGACTCTATAGACACTACCCGCACTGGCTATTGGCAGGAGGTAATCTATACCCTCACTTCCGACGAAGTGGCGCTCGTTGCTGATCGGCCAACAGCGCTCATTTTTGAGCTGTACAACACGGGCCCGGTCGGGACATGGACAACCGGCTGGGTAGACTATGTGAGAGTCTATGCCACCGGCGGCGGCGCGGCAGGCTCGATAGACCCCAATGAGCCCAACAACGACACAGCTCACGCAACTACCATTACGTGTGGCCAAACGATCAATACTGGCGTCATCGGCGATGCGCTGGGCGGTTACGACGTTGACTGGTTCAAGGTGAGCAACGTGCCGCAAGGCCGGCTCGACGTGGACATCACGGCCAGAACCAAGATGCCGCCGTCGGCGCTCGACTCGGTCGTCGGCCTGTGGGACGGCAGCGTCAATCTGTTGACCTGGAACGACGACGACGGCATAACTTACGACTCGTACGTCGTGTATACCAACACGACGAGCAATGCCACGTTCTACATCAGTGTCGAATCGTACTCAGGCTACGGCAGCCCCGACTCGTTCTACGACCTGACGGTGCAGTGTGCTGGCACCGGCGGCGGTAGCCCGACCGGCGGCAACGAGCAACCACCGGCCGATAACACCTGGACGGTGATGCTCTACCTCAATGCCGAGGACTCCAATTTTGAAGACATCCTGACCCAATACCGGACCGACATTGAAGATTTCATCGGCTCTAAGAGTAGATTCCTCACTGTAACGATCCTCTACGATGGGCCTGACGCCAACGACACCACCCGCTACCTGGTCCAACCCAACAGTTCTTACACGCCCGGGGTAAACCAGTGGAACATGGGTGAGCTCAACATGGGCGACGCCAACACCCTGGCCAACTTTGTCACCTGGGCCATGGACCAATACCCGGCCGAGAACTATTACCTGTCCATTGACGACCACGGCAACGGGGTTTATGGCATCAGTTGGGACCAGACCTCCGGCGACGACCCACTCAGGCCCGACGAGGTATACACGGCGCTGAAAGCCGCAACGTACAACGGCGATCCCAACCGCAGGATTGATATCCTGGACTATGAAGCCTGCCTGATGGGGCTGGCCGAGAATGCCTACGACGTGCGAGATTGGGCAGAGTACGTGGTATTCTCGGAACAGATCAGTTGGGGCATCAACACCTACCCGGTGTACTTTAGCGACCTGGCGGCAGCCGACACGCCGCTCACCGTCGGGCAGCGGATCGTGGATCGCTACCACGCACAGGCCATGGTGGCCGATGGCCACGGCTATCCGCACACCATCTCCCTGATTGATACCAGCAAGATGGGAAACGTCAGGAGTGCGGTGAGCAACTTTGGCAATGCACTGATGACCACAGGGCTCACGGTTACAGTCAAAAGCGCGCGCAACAGTTCCCAGGCCTTCGCCGCTGACGACGATGCCACGAACCCGATGCGGGCCGAGTACATTGACCTGTGGGACCTGGCCGACAAGGCCAGCAGCCTGGCACCGACGCAGGCAACGGCCGTCAAGTCTGCGGTGACCACGGCGGTCATCCGCGAACAGCACGCCAGCGGCCGCGTCAGCATCTATACCTGGGACCACAGTCGTGCACATGGCCTCTCGATCTACTATCCTCCCTCCAAAGCATCCAATGCCTTCGACGCTTACGTGGCAACGAGTCCCTACCTCTACCAGATGAGCCGTGAGGGCACATGGGACGAATTTCTGCAGTGGGCAGTGCCGGGCAGCGCCCGGCGTGGCATGAGCGCCAACCGCGCCGGGATCAAGTTGGCCGAAGAAGGCGATGCCTACGTTTTCAAGTACGTCTATCTGCCGGCGGTGTTGAAGATGCATTAACACAAGCGTTGCCCGACAGGCCACTTCACGCAAAGAACCAGCGTGGGTGAACAAAAAGCAGACCTTGTCACGAGCGGGTCTGCTTTTTTGTGAGATGGGAACGACGATCCAGTGAGGACAATTTGCACTCACACTTACAGCGGGTATAATGAACGTCACAGGGAATCGAGCGCGTGTTCTCCTTATGTAGAGGCAAAGCATGTCTGACTTGCTGCGCACGCTGGCGGCTTACGTCCCGCCGCACATTATCCAGGCCACACTGAGCGAGACGGCTCCGGCGCCTCCCACAGAAGCCAAAGCCGAGTGCTTCGCCGCAGCGGTACTGTTCGCCGACATTTCTGGCTTCACCCCGCTGACGGAAGCGCTGGCACAGCAGGGGTCGGAAGGGCCGGAGGAATTGACGCGCCTGCTGAACGGCTACTTTAGCCGCATGATCGCGTTGATCGAGGCGCAGGGGGGTGAGGTCGTCAAGTTCAGCGGCGACGCGGTGACGGCCGTCTTTCCCGTCGCACCGGACGAGGACCTGGGCATTGCCACGCGCCGGGCCAGTCAGACCGCCGAGGCGATGCAGGCGGCGATGGACGAGTTTGCCGCGCTCCAGACCAGCGCTGGCCCCGTGGCGCTGGGCATGAAGATCGGCCTCGGCGCGGGCGAGATCCTGGCAACGCAGGTGGGCGGTATTCGCGGCCGGTGGGAGTACGTCATCGCGGGCGACCCCCTGCGCCAGATTGCGCAGGCCGAACACCAGGCCCGGCGGGGCGAAATCGTGCTCAGCCCGGAAGCCCAGGCCATCATGGCCCCCCACCCCGTTGCACTCCGTCCGCTGCCCCAGCCGGAATGGGGACGTGTCCAGCATCCAAGCGCAATTGAAGCCGTCCTACGCGCGTACGTTCCCGGCATAGTCATGGCCTGGCTAGGCGAAGAACTGCAAGAGTGGCTGGCCGTGCTGCGGCCGATGAGCGTGCTGTTCGTCGGCATCAGCGGCATTGACTACGCACAAGCGAGTGCGGTTGACAGGCTGCACAATTTCGTGCGTTCCGTCCAGGAGACCATTCAGCACTACGAGGGGAGCCTCAACAGGCTGGCCGTGGACGACAAAGGAACGGTGTTGCTGGCCCTGTTCGGCGCACCTCCCCATGCCCACGAGGACGACTCGGAGCGCGCGCTGCGCTGCGCGCTGGATCTGCTTGCCATGGCCAGGGCACAAGATGTCCAACTGGCCATCGGTGCGACCACCGGCCGCGTGTTCGCTGGCCCCGTTGGCAGTGCAACCCGCCGTGAATACACTGTGATGGGCGACACGGTCAACCTGGCCGCCCGTCTGATGGGCGTGGCCGGGCCGGGCCAGGTGTACTGTGACTATGAAACCTACCGGGGGGCACACGGCAGGCTGGCGTTTGACCTCCTGCCCCCTGTGCGCGTCAAGGGGAAGGCGGGGCTCATTCGCATCTACCGGCCGACGGGCGAGACCGGCAAAGAAAGCGCAGCGGGAGCCAGCGGCGCGCTGGTGGGACGACGGGCCGAGGTCACCAGGCTCACCGCCTGCCTGGACGAGATACAGGCCGGGCGCAGTTGCATCCTGCTGATGGAAGGGGAAGCCGGGATCGGGAAGTCGCGGCTGGTGGAAGAGTTGACGCGCTTGATGCAGGAGCGCGGCGTCGCAGGCTTGATAGGTACAGGACGCAGCATCGAGCAACAAACGCCTTACCGCGCCTGGCGAGACATCTTTATCTCCTATTTTGACCTGGACGAGGTCAACGACCCGGCAGAGCGACAGCGCCGGGTACAGGCCCACGTGCGGGACGTGGCGCCCGACCTGGTGGAACGCATCCCGCTGTTGAACGACTTGTTGAACCTGGGGCTACCCGAAAACGAGCTGACGGCCTCGTTGGACACGCACCTGCGGCACGAGAGCCTGGTCTCGCTGTTGCTGGCACTGTTGCGCGCGTGGGCGGCCGAAAGGCCGCTGGTGCTCGTTCTGGAAGATGCCCACTGGCTCGACACGCTATCGTGGGACCTGACGGTGCAGGCAGCTCGTGCACTCACAGTGGCCCGCGTGCCGCTGTTCCTGGTCGTGGTCATGCGCCCCATGGAAGGCGAAGCCGCGCGCATTGAACCACAGACGCTGGCCGGCATGCGTGAGACCGAGCACATGCGGCTGGAATCGCTCTCGCCGGAGGAGACAGTTGCACTGGCGGCGGCGCGGCTCGGCGTAGCTGACGGTGCGTTGCCAGAGGCGGTAGCCGAGTTGGTACACACGCGGGCGGGCGGCAACCCATTTTTTGCCGAAGAGCTGGTATACGCGCTGCGCGACAACGGCCTGATCAGCGTGCAAGCCAGGAAAGGCAAAACGCGCTGTATCGTCAGCGGCGACCTGGAGCGGGCTGCGCAGGCACTGCCAGATACGATCCAGGGCATCGTGCTCTCGCGCATAGACCGACTGCCCCCCGAAGAACAATTGACACTCAAAGTGGCAGCCGTCATTGGGCGCACATTCGGCTATACTCCTCTACACGACACGCTGGGCGAGCACATGGAGATCAGCCACCGCTTGCTGAGAGTATATCTCGATGACCTGGCTCACCTGGACTTGACGCCGCTGGAAGCGCCAGAGCCGGAACTGACTTATATTTTCAAGCACATTATCACGCAGGAAGTGGCGTACGAAACGTTACTGTTCGCGCAGCGGCGGCAATTGCACCGGGCGGTGGCGCGCTGGTACGAGCGAACTTTCGGGGGGGACGCGGGACGGGCCGCTGAGGAAGGGCTGGAATCGCCGTTGGCCCCTTATTACCCGCTGCTGGTATATCACTGGCATCAGGCTGGAGACGAAGAGCGGGAACGACTGTATGCAGGGTTGGCGGGCACATGGGCAGCGGCGCAGTTTGCCAACGTAGAAGCGGCCGGCTACTTCAGCCGGGCGCTGGAGCTGACTCCAGAGGACGACCTGGCAACACGCTATGAGTTGTTGCTGGCGCGGGAGGCAGTGAACGACCTGCGGGGAGAGCGTGAGGCGCAGGCCCAAGACCTGACGGTATTGGACTTTCTGGCCGAGGAAGCACACGATGACCAGTGGGGGGCCACAGTTGCTTTGCGCCTGGCCAATTACTACGAAGTGACGAGCAATTACGTGGGGGCGTTGAGGGCCGTGCAGAGGGCAATCGAGCAGGCGGCGCGGACACAAGAACTGGCGGACGATGCCGAAAGCTACATTGCGTGGGGCAAGGTGCTCTGGCGCCAGGGCAATTACGACGGAGCACTCGAGCCACTGGAGCGCGCGTTGGCCATGGCACAGGGCATTGACAATCGCTACAGCGAAGCAAAAAGCCTGCAAGCGCTTGGTAACGTCTACCTCTACCAGGGAAACCATCCGGCGGCACAGGAGCGCTACCGGCAGGCTCTGGAGATCTACCGCGCCACTGGCAACCACCAGGGTGAAGCGGACAATCTGATCAGCCTGGGCATCACCCATTATGAGTTGGGCGACTACCCGGCAGCGCGCGATTACTATGAACGGGTGCTGTCCATCTTCCGCACGATCGGCGACCGGCGGGGCGAAACGCTGGCGCTCAACAACCTGGGTACTGTCTACTGTGACCTGGGCGACTATGCAGCGGCACGGGACTACCACCAGCAGGCGCTGAATATCCGCCTCACGATTGGCGACCGTTGGGGAGAGGCCAACAGCCTGGTGAACCTGGGGCTGGTCTACCACGCACTGGGCGAAGATGAGGCGGCCAAGGAATATTGTGAACGGGCGCTGGCCATCCAGCGAGAGATCGGCGACCGGCGCGGCGAGGGATATAGCCTGACGTACCTGGGACACACGCTGGAAGGACGGAGTGAACTGAGGGCCGCCGCCGAAGCTTACGACGACGCGGTGCGCCTGCGCCACGAGTTGGGGCAGCATAGCCTGGCTATGGATGATTTGGCCGGGCTGGCGCGCGTGGCGCTGATGCAGGGCGATGCAAAGCAAGCGCGCAAGCAGGTGGAAGAGGTTCTGGCGTGGATCGAGGCCAACGGCACGGGAGGCATCGAGTACCCGCTACAGGTTTATCTGACCTGCTATCGCATTCTGAGTGCAACGGCGGGTGGGGATCCGTCAGCACTTGAGAGAGCGCGCTCCATCCTGTCCAGTGCGCACGCGATGTTGATGGAACAGGCAGCCGGTATCCGCGATCAGGCGCTACGGCAGAAGTTCCTGGAGAGTGTCAAGGCGAATCGGGAAATCGTGGCGGCGTGGGAAGCGAGAGATTCTTCGTCGCTACGCTCCTCAGAATGACCGGGGGGGGCTGCGCTCCGCAAGGCGAGATTCTTCGTCGCTGCGCTCCTCAGAATGACGAGGGGCTGCGCACCAGCGCCACGAGCAGGCAGACGAGGCCGAAGACGGCGCAGTAGATGGCGAAGGGGTAGAGGCGGTGGCGCTGCAGGTAGCGCAGCAGGAAGCGGATGCAGCCGAAACCGACGAGGGCGGCCGCCAGGAAGCCGACGACGAGCGCCGGGGCCTGCGCTGCCAGGTCACCCACCTGTGCCAGGTCCACCACCTTGAGCAATCCCGCGCCGAGGATGACGGGGGTCGCCAGGAGGAAGCTGAAGCGGGCGGCAGGCTCCCGCTTCAAGCCGCGCGCTAAGGCGGCCGCAATGGTCGCGCCGGAGCGGGAGAGGCCAGGGAGAATGGCCAATGCCTGGGCGAACCCGACCAGCAGCGCATCAGACCAGGTGAGTGTGTCGAGGTCGCGCACACGGCGGCCAAAGCGCTCGCTGGCGGTCAGGAGCGCGGCCGTGACAAGCAAGAGGGCAGCCGCCGCAACCGGGCGGGCAAACATCCCCTCGAAGAAATCCCCCAGCAGCCAGCCAGCAAACATCGCAGGCAGCGTGCCCAGCAGAATGAGCCAGGCCAGGTTAGCAGGGCGAGCGCAAGGGTCAGGGCGAGCGCAGGGGTCAGGACAAGCGCCAGAGTCAGAACGAGCGCAAGGGGCAGGGCGACCGCAAGGGTCGCCCCTACGGTGGAAGGCTGCGCGGATCAGGGTCACCCAATCGCGCCAGAAGCAGGCAATGACGGCCAGCGCCGTGCCCCAGTGGACGACGGCGTCGAAGGCCAGGCCGGGCGAGTCCCAGCGCAAGAGCCAGGGCACGAGAACCAGGTGGCCAGAGCTACTGACCGGGAGGAATTCGGTAGCGCCTTGAAGGAGGCCGAGGAACAGGGCTTGGAAAAGATTCATGGTGTGTACTCCTGGGGTTAGGGATTAGGGATCAGGGATCGGGGATCAGGGATTGGGGGTTGGATACTGATCCCTGGTTCCTGATCCCTGATCCCTGATGCTAGGCGGGTGCGGATGTGGGCGGCGGTTTCGGGAGAGGCGGGGATTACGTGCCCGCGCTCGACGACGGTAGGCAACGCTTCGACGGCGACGATGCGGTCATCACGTAGCGTGACGCGCAGGATGGCCCCCCAGCGGCAATCGGCCGGGTAGGGCTGGTCGAACAGGAAGTTGCCCAGGCTGTACGCGACCAGTGTCTCGCCCACCCACTCGATGCGCTGCAAGACGTGAGGCCCGTGGCCGACGATGAGGCCGGCGCCGGCCCTGGCCAACTGGCTGGCGATGGTGCGCTGGCGTGAGCTGGGTGCGGCCTGGTATTCGCCTCCCCAGTGGATGGAGACGATGACCAGGTCGGCCTGCGCGGCTGCGTTGGCTACTGTGCTGGCTGTGGCTTCCACGTCGAGGGGGGTGAGGCTGTCGTCGAAGGCAAGGAGGCGGTAGATTGGTAGATTGGTAGGTTGGTAGGTTGGTAGATTGGTAGAGTGGTAGGTTGGTAAACTGGTAGACTGGTAAATTGGTGACCCATCTACCAATGTACCAGTTTCCCAATTTGCCAACGTAGCGATGCCTGCCACGTGTAGCGTGTCCACCGTCTCCCGCAGCCCGGCCTGGCCGGCGTCCAGGGCGTGGTTGTTGACGAGGGAGACGACGTCGAAGCCGGCTGCGCGCAAGGTGGCGACGGCTTCCAGTGGTGCGCGGAGGTCGTAGGAGGAAGGGGAGGGAGGGGCGGGAAGGGAAGGAGGGGAAGGAGGGGAGGGAAGGGAAGGGGAGGAAGGAAGGGAAGGAGGGGAAGGAGGGGAGGGAGGGGAAGGAAGGGAGGGAAGGGAGGGCAGGGAAGGGGAGGAAGGAAGGGAAGGAGGGAACGGAGGGAGGGGAGGGGAGGTTGTCAAGGGCGATTCCAGGTTGGCGAAGGCCAGGTCGGCGTCGGACAGCCAGAGTTGGACGCCGGCGAAGGCGGCCTCCCAATCCCCGTCCAGCGCCTGCGCCACGCCACGCCCGAGCATCACGTCGCCGACGAGGGCCAGGATGGTAGTGGGTGAGGTGGGCTCTCCGGGTAGCAAGAAGAGTAGGCAGGCGGGAAGCAAGTAGACAAGTAATCGGAGTTTCATCCTCTGCCTCTGCTCCCCTGTCTACTTTATACTTCCCTACTCTGCAATGAAACTCCCCGTCCACTCCGGTCGGTCTGGAGCCTCACCGGCGACCAGCATCTCTCGCCAGGCTTCGTCGGTCAGGCGGTCGCTTATCGGCCAGGGGAATTCGTAGTAGGAGAAGATGCCGCCCTTGGCCAGGTGCACTCCACCCGAGCCATCCGGGACGACAGCGTAGATGGCAAAGATGCGGCCGACCGCCTCCTCCAACGCCTGGCCGTTCGGGTCGGTCGCCACGTCGGCCACGAGCGCAGCCTGCTCGTCTTCCTCGAAGAAGGGGCTGCCACCCTCCCCCTCCTGGTCGGCGGCGGCGAGCGTCATGGCCTCCAGCTCACCACCGTAGTACTTGATGCGCTCATAGTCATTCAGGGTCAGCGGTTCGCCGGCCAGCTCGCGCTGCGCGACGTCGAGCAAGAAGGTGAGCAGGTTGTCCAGCCGGAACAGGTTGGCGTCGGTGTTTTCGGTCAGGAGGCCGCGACTCTGGAGCCCGTCGCGGGTCATGCGGGTGAGCGCCAGGAGACGGGCGTAGGCCTCCGGGTTCGGCTCGACCCAGCCATGGGGCGGCTCGGGCGGGGGACCGCCACCCAGTTCGGCCATGGACTGCTTGGCGTAGAGGATGGTGTCGTGCTTCAATTCGGTCCAGGAGCCGAGCGCAGTGTGCAGGTCCTTGCGCGTCCAGGCGGAGGTCTGCATGAAGGCGGGGTAGCGCGCGTCTTTGGGTTGCAGCAGCGGCTGGAAGGTGTAGAGCCAGGTCCAGTACAGGTTCTGGGTCCAGGAGTCCAATTGCAATGCCGAGACCTCCCCGCGCACCTTTGCCATCTGCTCGGGGTAGTGGGCGTAGGCCGTCTCGCCCATCCCGTCGAGGATGGCGTAGGCCTCTTCGGAGCCAAGCGCAGCCATCACGTCGAGCCCCTTGGGCAGCCAGCGCGCGTTGTCCAGTGTGCCGACGTTGCGCCAGGTCAGTTGGCCGAAGATGTAGGCGTCGAGGACGAAGCGCTGGCCCATGAAGCGGAAGCCCTGGGTCACCTGCGCCTTGTCCTCCCAGATGTAGACCCACATGGAGTTGATCTGGGGGGGCGGGAGGAGGCGGGCCGCCTCGATGAAGGCCGCCAGTTTCGCCTCATCGGCGATGGTAGAGATGGGAGCAGCGGGGCCAAAGACGGTGTCCCACAACGCGCCGTACTCGTGGAAACCCAGGTCGTCGGCCTTGCCGACGATGAAGACGGTGGGGTCATAGACGCGCGCCCAGACGTCGGCGGCCGGCACGCCGCTTACGTCGGTGTGGCGGAGGACGTAGGTGATGAGCAAGGCCATGCGGGTCTCGTCGGGCTTCTGGAGGCGCATGTTGATGCGGCCATACCACATCATGGCGCGGAAATAGCGCTGGAGTTGCTCGCTGCGGGTGTAGTGGCCGCGGGGGACGTACTGCGAATAGTCCTCACACAGGCAGGGCTGCTCCAGGCACTCGGCGGGCGGGTTGGTGTCACAGGGGTTGCAGTTGCCGGGACAGTCTACGCTGAAAATGGGACTGCCGACAAGGCCCGAGTGGGCCTCGATGAGGGCCAGTTCCGCCGGCACCAGGTCAGTGACTTCCGGCGGGGTGACGGCCTGGGGGTTGATGAGCGCATCGGCGACGGCGAAGTAGGCGACGACGCGGCGGGCGATCTCTTCCAGGTCGCTGCCCTGGAGTTCGGTGTAGAGGGCCTGGGCCGACTGGAGGCAGGCGGCAGTGAGGGCGCGGACGTCAGGCTCGAAGTACTCGCGCTCCAGGTCGCGCAGCATCTTGTCGAAGATCAGGTGGTAGACGTGGTAGACAGAGTCGGTGGTGACGAAGACTGGAATTTCCTGGTAGCGGGCATCCTCGTAGAGTTGGAAGAATTCGAGCCATTCGCCTGGCGCGGCGACGAAGCCGTTTTGTGCCAGTAGCGCGCTCTGTGCGTCGCTGAAAGTGAAGAGGTTATAGTTACCTAACGCCGCCAGGTCTACCGGCAGGGTGTACCCCTGGTAGGCCTGGGGCAGCTTGGCCGCGATCTGAGGGTAGGCGGCAAAGCCCGGCCCGCGCACGTCGGGCGGCGGCGTGGGTGTGGGGCCGCTCGGCTGAGTAGAAACAGCCGTCGGAGCAGCCGGCTCGGTGGAAACGGCTGTGGCAGTAGGAAGCGGAACGGCCGTCGGCGTAGGCGCATTACATGCCAACATGGCCACGACGAGGGCCACAACAGCAATAAAAGACTTGGGTTTCATGGTAATCTCCTTTAAGACGCAGGGCGATTGATACGCAAGAGTCGCCCCGCCAGTCGGGGCTGAGACTCAATCGCCGCGTGGATTCGGTGGGCCAGGCCCATAAAGTCTATGTCTACGCTACATACAACAATGCCATAATGGCTGGGATTTGCACCATGCAAGCGAACGAAGTGCTTCCGATTGAGCGTCAACAACGCCCGCTCCTCACCACAGGCAAACGCCAGGACAGCATCATCGAGCATTGGCCGCCCGGCTTTGCCTGTCTCGTGGATGGTCAGTACATCGTGCCCTAACCGGCGGAGTTCTTCAACGGCTGGGAGCGGAAAGTTCTCGTTTGCGTACAGCCGGGCCATCTCTACGCTGCCTCATTCTCACGGATTTGTTGCTCGATTTCGTCACGATGGGCACGAGCATACGCCCAGGCATTCGTCAGGTCTTCAGCACGCAGCGTTGGATAACACCGCAATAGATCGGACTCGCTGGTGCCCAAGTGCCTGGCCTGTACCAGCACCCAAACCGGGATGCGGGTACGGACGATGCACGGCCCTCCTCCACAGACGCCAGGAGTGCTCTCGATTCCAGGAAAAGCATCGCCAAGATCACGTACTACCCACTGGAGCACCTGCGCCTTTTCCGCCCGCGTCATCACGGACAAAAGTCTCTCGGCTTCTTGAAGCGCTTCCATCGGTACCTCCTGACCCTCTACCAACGTACCAATCTGCCAAACTCACCGCACCGCAATGTCCAGTATACCGCTGTTATCAACGTCGGTCAAGCGGAGCTGGTAGAAGAAGCCGGGGGGCGAGCGCCACTCAAGCGTGAAGCCGAAGCCGTTCCAGTACCAGACGTCCACGCGGGTGGCGGGGCCGTCACGGCCGGCGGCATAGTCCCCCTCCAGCGTCACGACTTCGTTCCGACCGTCTCCGTTCACGTCCCCCACGGCCAGTGCCAGGAGCGGCGCAGGAAGCGCAGAGCCGGCCCAGAGCTCGTGCCCGTCGCGGGGGTCGAGCAGGATGAGGTGGCAACTATGGCCCGCCGCGTCGTGGAAGCCAGCGATGGGGCTGGGGACGGGGAGCCAGCGCTGGATGGGCCAGTCGCGCCAGGGCCGCCAGACCAGAAGGACCCATTCGGGGGCGCCGTCGTTCGTGGCGTCGGCGAGGGTGGAGGCGGTGACGTGCCAGTCAGGAGGAGTGACTGGGGGACAAGGAGACAAGGAGACAAGGAGAGGAGGAGAGGAGGGAGAGGAGGGAAGGGAGGGAAGGGAGGGA